>Ga0209503_10000032_pt1 | contig 105159 bp, 98 predicted proteins | sample SouAtlMetagenome_2_FD_187448 | JGI IMG/M metagenome (GOLD analysis project Ga0209503, IMG submission 187448) | Marine eukaryotic phytoplankton communities from Atlantic Ocean - South Atlantic ANT15 Metagenome (SPAdes) (version 2) | ecosystem: Environmental > Aquatic > Marine > Oceanic | place...
TTACCACCTTCCCAACGCTTTTCGCAGGTTACCACGTCCTTCATCGCCTCTGACTGCCAAGGCATCCACCGTGCACGCTTTGTCACTTGACCATATAACCCGAAGGCGTCTGTTCAAGAAACATGTTCTCGTAACGATAAAATTACTTTTACTTGGCGCTTGTTAAAAACAAGACTTTAATTTCATCAAATCCACATTGTTAAAGAGCGTTTAAAGCAAAAAAGCTTTAAAAGATAAACTCAAACGTGAGAATATGTTTTAAAACTCTTCATGGCTGACTTTATTCGGGCAAAAAAAGAACGCTACGTTCTTACTTTCCCTTTCAAGAGTCATGGTGGAGCTATGCGGGATCGAACCGCAGACCTACTGCGTGCAAGGCAGTCGCTCTCCCAGCTGAGCTATAGCCCCATGTTTGCAAGCGACGACTATTGCTTTGACCAATTTAATATTGGTAGGCCTGAGTGGACTTGAACCACCGACCTCACCCTTATCAGGGGTGCGCTCTAACCAGCTGAGCTACAAGCCTATCGCATTAGTCATTTAATGCATAAATGCATCAAATCACTTATTTGCTCTCTTTACACTTCGGTCAGATAATTCGTGTGAACGCTATGCCAGGATTCGGCTAATCGTTTAAGGAGGTGATCCAGCCGCAGGTTCCCCTACGGCTACCTTGTTACGACTTCACCCCAGTCATGAACCACACCGTGGTAAACGTCCCCCCGAAGGTTAGACTATCTACTTCTGGTGCAATCCACTCCCATGGTGTGACGGGCGGTGTGTACAAGGCCCGGGAACGTATTCACCGTGGCATTCTGATCCACGATTACTAGCGATTCCGACTTCATGGAGTCGAGTTGCAGACTCCAATCCGGACTACGATCGGTTTTGTGAGATTGGCTCACCCTCGCAGGTTTGCAGCCCTCTGTACCGACCATTGTAGCACGTGTGTAGCCCTACTCGTAAGGGCCATGATGACTTGACGTCGTCCCCACCTTCCTCCGGTTTGTCACCGGCAGTCTCCTTAGAGTTCCCACCATTATGTGCTGGCAAATAAGGACAAGGGTTGCGCTCGTTACGGGACTTAACCCAACATTTCACAACACGAGCTGACGACAGCCATGCAGCACCTGTCTCAGAGCTCCCGAAGGCACTAAGCTATCTCTAGCGAATTCTCTGGATGTCAAGAGTAGGTAAGGTTCTTCGCGTTGCTTCGAATTAAACCACATGCTCCACCGCTTGTGCGGGCCCCCGTCAATTCATTTGAGTTTTAATCTTGCGACCGTACTCCCCAGGCGGTCAACTTATCGCGTTAGCTGCGCCACTAAAGAATCAAGTTCCCCAACGGCTAGTTGACATCGTTTACGGCGTGGACTACCAGGGTATCTAATCCTGTTTGCTCCCCACGCTTTCGCACCTCAGCGTCAGTATCAGTCCAGGTGGCCGCCTTCGCCACTGATGTTCCTTCCTATATCTACGCATTTCACCGCTACACAGGAAATTCCACCACCCTCTTCTGTACTCTAGCCAAGCAGTATCAGGTGCAATTCCCAGGTTGAGCCCGGGGCTTTCACATCTGACTGACTTAGCCGCCTACGCGCGCTTTACGCCCAGTAATTCCGATTAACGCTCGGACCCTCCGTATTACCGCGGCTGCTGGCACGGAGTTAGCCGGTCCTTCTTCTGATGTTAACGTCACAGATAGCAGTTATTAGCTACTATCCTTTCCTCACATCTGAAAGTGCTTTACAACCCGAAGGCCTTCTTCACACACGCGGCATGGCTGGATCAGGGTTGCCCCCATTGTCCAATATTCCCCACTGCTGCCTCCCGTAGGAGTCTGGGCCGTGTCTCAGTCCCAGTGTGGCTGATCATCCTCTCAGAACAGCTAAAGATCGTCGCCTTGGTAGGCCTTTACCCTACCAACTAGCTAATCTTACGCAGGCTCATCAAATAGCGAAAGGTCCGAAGATCCCCTCCTTTCCCCCGTAGGGCGTATGCGGTATTAATCCAAATTTCTCTGGGCTATCCCCCACTACTCGGTAGATTCCTACGCGTTACTCACCCGTCCGCCGCTCGTCAGCATCTAGCAAGCTAGATCTGTTACCGCTCGACTTGCATGTGTTAGGCCTGCCGCCAGCGTTCAATCTGAGCCATGATCAAACTCTTCAGTTTAATTTTTCGATCGTCTTTGCCGAAGCTTCAACAATCTAAATCTGACTCAGGTTCGCTAACTTCATTACTTCATAAAACGTATGTTTACATGAATTCACTTGGTTGCTTACCTGATAAAGCTTTTGTAGCTTCACCCCAGCAAGCGCCCACACGAATTATCTGACCAATTTGTTAAAGAGCGCTGAACGTTTGATTTGCATCCGACTCGCTACCCGCTTTCGCGTTGTGCTGTCTCGTTCAGTGAGGCGCGTATTTTACCGAACCCCGTGTCGTTGTCAACGTTTATTTTGCATTTTATTTTCGAGTATTTTCAAAAACAAAGCTGAGCAAAACACGCTAACAACTCGCTGCTATTTGATGAATAAAACCATCTAAAAGATCAATTTATTCAACCACTTAAATAACACCGCCTTGCTCTGTCCAAAGCCGCTTTCGCTGCCGTCCTAAGCAAGGAGTGCGCATTCTACAGACACCCCATTTAGAGTCAACCGCTAATTGTTAAAATATCGTGAAAAAGAGGTAAAAAAGGCCAAAAAATAAAGGCGCCTATGAAAGGCGCCTTATATTGATCAATTAACATACAACAAAGAGCATTAAAGCTGCGGCTTAATCGATTCCTCGTCTATTTCTTCATCATTGGGCTTAACAAACACTCGAGCCAAAATCAGACCAAGCTCAAACAGCAACCACATAGGCAAGGCTAATAAGCTTTGAGAAATAATATCGGGAGGTGTTAGCAACATACCTACGACAAAACAGCACACTATGACATAAGCGCGCTTACCGGAGAGATCTTTTACGGTTGTTGCTCCTGTCCATATAAGTAGCAGCGTAGCTATTGGTATTTCAAAAACAATACCGAAGGCAAAAAACAGTTTAAGCACGAAGTTTAAATAGCTACTTATGTCTGTCATTACGGCAACGTTTTCTGGACCTACGCTGGTAAAGAAGCCAAATAGAATAGGAAAGACCACATAATAAGCAAACGCAATGCCGGCATAGAACAGGAATATGCTCGATGCCAGTACAGGTACAGCCAGACGCTTTTCATGCTGATATAGCCCTGGCGCAATAAAAGCCCACATTTGATGCAGTATAAAAGGCATCGCCAAGAATAACGCCAACACTAAGGTCAATTTAAACGGCGCAAAAAACGGAGAGGTTACATCCGTTGCTATCATGCTTGTACCTGGAGGCAACAAGGCCGTTAACGGTGCCGACAGGTATTCATATAAGTCATTTGCGAAATAGAATAAGCAAAGGAAGATCAGCAAGATAATTCCAAGTGCCCACATTAATCGCTGGCGCAGCTCAACAAGATGCGACACTAATGTCTGCTCTTGCTCCTGATCGTCCATTGTATTATTTGTTTTGTTCATCCGTTGGATTTTTCCGATTGCTCAGAAGGAGGTTCGGGGGTTGCTTTTGTGTGTTCAGGTGCTTTAGTTGCTGTTTGAATATCATTAGATGCATCACTAAACGGCTGACGCATCTCGTTCAATTCTTTATCCAACTTTTCTTTTTCAATAGCCGATGTGCGACGCAGCTCTTCCATGCGTAACTCTTCAGATATCTCTCGCTGGATTCCACCTATGGTGCGTTTGGCACGCCCTACCCACAAACCAAGTGTACGAACCGCCGTAGGAAGTTTTTCTGGGCCAAGCACCACGAGAGCAACCGCAGCAATGACCAACAACTCGGCAAAGCCAATATCAAACATAGTGCGATACCAGCTTATTTTTGTTCAGGAGTGCTTTCTTGCTTCGTTGCTGGCTGTTCTGGCGCAAAGTCAGCATCTTTTTTCTCAATTGATTTATCGCTTTCGGGTTCTTCTTTCATGGCTTTTTTAAAGCCTTTTATTGCCCCGCCAAGATCACCACCAATGTTGCGTAATTTTTTAGTACCGAACAACAACACAATGATGCCAAGAACGATCACTAACTGCCAAATGCTAATTCCACCGAAACCCATGAACCACCTCTTACATTAAATTCTTCGCGTATCGCCTATTTAATCTTACGATACTTATTTATACAGAAAAGTGCTAAATAAAAAACTAGAAAATTCTAGACTAAACAATTAGCTATCTAAAATCAGTTACGCGATGCTTTTTCGTCTAGGCCCGACAACCCAAAACGGCGCGCCAACTCTTCCAGTACCGCTTCCGGTTTTTCGCCCAAGTGAGATAACATGACTAAGCTGTGAAACCACAAATCAGCGGTTTCATATATTACATCAGAGTTATCTCCCGAAGCCTGAGCGTCTTTAGCAGCAATTACAGTTTCAAATGACTCTTCTCCTACTTTTTCAAGTATCTTGTTGAGCCCTTTGGCATGCAAACTTGCTACATAAGAGCTATCCGCTTCTGCCTGCTTGCGCGCCTCTAGAACCTTGCTAAGCTCAGCTAATACATCACTCATATCACAACCTATTTGTTATATATACTATTGGGGTCTTTGAGCACTGGATCTACGGGCTTCCATTCACCTTCACTAAAGACGCTGTAGAAGCAACTTTCGCGCCCGGTATGGCATGCAATTCCGCCTTTCTGCTCTACCTTCATCAAAATCACATCGTTATCGCAATCTAAACGAAGTTCATGTAACGCCTGAATATGCCCAGACTCCTCCCCTTTGCGCCATAGTTTAGCGCGCGAACGTGACCAATATATGGCACGCTGCTCTTGTGCTGTTAGCTTTAGCGCTTCTTTATTCATCCACGCCATCATTAAAACTTTGCCACTTTGATAATCTTGCGCGATAGCAGGAACTAAACCGTTCTCATCCCACTTCACTTGTTCCAGCCATTTTTCATTCATAATTTTTACTTTACGCGTTAATTAATACACTAAATTACTGTACCAGTAGGAATGCCGCTGCCCCCGCCAAAACCCAGCCAATCAGCCCGACCTCTTCTAGCCACATATGCGACGGCTCGTGACCAAACCATAACGCTGATACACCTAAGACCGCAGCGAGCAGGTAACGGCGTCGCCGTTTTTGGGATTCGACTTCACGCTTTTCTTGCTCCGCTTCGTAAAACAGTTGCGCCGCATGCTGCTGAGTTTTGAGCTGAGATAGCGTGTCGAATACCAACTGGGGCATTTGGGGCATTTTATCTAGCCAGTCGGGAGCTTGCTGCTTGATCGTCTGATAAGCAGCTTTAGGACCCACTCTATCTTTCATCCAACGTTCAAGAAAAGGCTTACCGGTCTGCCAAAGGTCCAAGTCGGGATACAATTGCCGCCCCAGACCTTCGATATTAAGCAAGGTTTTTTGCAGAAGCACCAATTGCGGCTGTACTTCCATATTAAAGCGGCGCGCTGTTTGAAATAGCCCCAACAAAACTTGCCCAAACGAGATGTCTTTTAACGGCTTATTAAATATTGGCTCACAGACACTGCGAATAGCTGTTTCAAAGGCAGTAACATTAGTATTGGCTGGCACCCACCCAGAATCGATATGCAACTGTGCTACTTGACGATAGTCCCGCGTAAAAAATGCAAGGAAATTACGCGCTAAATATCCTTGGTCTTCGGCGGTAAGCGACCCAATAATGCCGAAATCTATTGCTATGTATTTCGGGTTACTAGGGTTATCACGAGAGACAAAAATATTACCTGGATGCATATCCGCATGGAAAAAGCTGTCACGGAACACTTGCGAGAAAAAGATTTCAACGCCCCGCTCCGCCAATAATTTAAGGTCCGTGCCCTGCGCAATTAATTGATCAATCTCGGCGACGGGTATGCCTTGAATTCGCTCCATCACCAATACATGCTGACGAGTCAGGTCCCAATAAATTTCTGGAACATAAAGCAGCTGCGATTCTTCAAAGTTACGCCGCAACTGCGAGCCATTGGCTGCTTCTTTACGCAGATCTAGCTCATCTAGTAACGTTTGTTCGTATTCGGATACCACCTCAACAGGACGTAAACGACGTCCTTCATGCCATGCTCGCTGAATAAGGTGAGCAAGGGTGTACAACAAAGCCACATCTTTTTCGATCGTACGGCTTATACCGGGACGGATAACTTTAACAACGACTTCACTGCCATCATTTAGTACAGCACTGTGTACCTGTGCTACCGAGGCCGACGCTAGAGGCTCAACATCAAATTTTGCGAACAGCTGGGTTACAGACTTCCCTAACGCTTTTTCAATAATGGTTTGTGCCTGATCGCCAGGGAACGGGGGCACATTATCCTGTAAGCGTTTCAATTCATTCGCAATATCGTCAGGTAGCAAATCACGCCGTGTTGAAAGCATTTGCCCAAATTTAATAAATACAGGACCTAACGATTCAAGAGCCAGACGTAACCGCACACCGCGAGGCTGCTCGGCTTTAATGAAATAGCGCCATACCATAAGGTACAGAAGCACTCGCAAATACCAAGGCAAGTGCAACTCTTCGAAAAAAGTATCTAATCGATAACGAATAAAGGTATAAGCGATTTTTAAGCTACGAGAAAGGCGTCGCACCAGTGTCATCCTTTGAAGCGGTCTATTAAGCGGTCACAAGTGTGCCCTTTACCGACAACAAGGTAAAGTCTCAGCTGCCATACAGAACTGTAAACACGGCTCAGCCTTGTCGAACACAGTTACGGCCGCCACCTTTTGCCCGATATAAAGCGGCATCTGCACGCTCAAATAGCTGATCTAATGTATCGCCTGTTTTTGTTTCTGCCACCCCAAATGACATGGTGATCTGTACGGGTTCGCCGTGAAAATTAAAAGGACTGTTACAGACGGATGCTCGGAGTTTATCTATTGCTCCAGTGGCATCACTAATCGAAGTGGCTGGCAGCAAAATAATAAATTCCTCACCGCCATAACGTGCGATAAAGTCTGCTGCACGTAACGTTTTCGATAAAACACGCGACACAAGCCGTAGTACTTTATCACCCACTAGATGACCATAATTATCATTGATACTTTTAAAGTGATCTAGGTCGCCTATCGCTATAGAGAAGCCTTGCTGATAACGGCTCCAGCGCTCAAACTCTTTTTTGAGGTGATCATCATACGCAGCGCGATTAGGCAAGCCTGTCAGGGAGTCCGTTCGGGCTTTCATCCGCTCTTCTTCCATGTGCGCTTTTACGCGCCTCGACTCCTCCTCCATCGATTGCATCTGTTGCATCAACTCGTCATGGCGCTGCTGAGATCTCGCCTCCCTCTCTTCTTCAGATTTGCGAAACTCGTCCATCGCGAAAACGATACCATCTAACTGGGAAGCCACCGTTACTTTCAAATCATCCAAACTAGCAGACTGATTTACCGCTGTATGAATATTACTGACTTCCTGTCTTACTTGGCTATCTAACGCTTTTTGAGCCTTTCCACTGATACTCTGATCACTTTGATTATCCTTTAAAAAGCCCTGCACTGCAGCCAACTGAGAATTCAAGCTAATAAGGTATTGCTCAAAATCTTCATGCGCCGAACTCGTTGAAATTTGTACTAGCTCAATCAACTCAGCCAAAATAGAAACCAACTCGCCAAACGATAACTGAGTACGAATGCGCTTAATCAATAGGGCGACTCGCTGTTTATGGTCCACCGACAAACTCAACGCATCCACCAGCTGAATTAGCTCACTGGCCACGGCCTCAAATTGACTATCAACCGATGCTTCATCTTTTACAACAACATCCTGTGACACATCCGCTGATAAACTGTCAGCTAGAGGAGATACGACATGCGTAGCGCTGGGCTCTTGAAGGTGGCTCTCTTGCAAAGCTAGCAGAGATGATAAGTACTCAGGCACTTCATACCAATGATCAACAACTTCTGATGCTTTCCGTTCTAGGAGTAAAAAATCAGCTTGCTGCTCCTCATCCGCTACCTTCTTTAGGGATAACAGCCACTGTTTAAGGAACACCAGCATCGATTTGGCTGTTTTTTCACGCTCTCGATCTAAGTACCGGACCTGTTTTTCAAGCTCAGCGATTGATTTACGATCAAGGGAATTTGACGCACTGGCTAGTGTTTGGCGAATATGGCTAAGGGCGCTATCTAGCGATTCAGACTGCCCCTGCAAGCCCAAAGTCATATGCGATATAATGAGTCGCATCTGCTCTTCAACTTGGCTGGACTCATACCGCTCGAGCTCTATTGCTGCTTCTTTATATTTATGCTTCCAGTCCGTCTGGTTTTTGCTCACTTGATACACCCCTGTTTTGAGCACTGCGTTCGAGTATTTATAGTAGGTTATAACTCAACCATCTACCACTAAACGACAGGCGTAAAAAAACCGCCATACGGCGGTTTTTATCGGCTAAATCAAAGGAAAAGTGTGCTCAGCCTTAAATAACCCTCGCAGATTTACTCTTTTGCCATTGCGGCCTGTTCTTTAGCAACCAGAAAATCTACAACATCTAGCATGTTTGCTTGCCCACCAGCAGTGCCAGCAGTGACGCGATACTTACCATTCACCACCATCGAAGGTACACCATCAACCTGATAGCTGCGCACTTTAGAGTCGCCTTGGTTTAGTTTCATATTGACCGCAAAGGAGTTGTACGTTTTTTCAAACTTTTCTTTATCTACACCCAGTGAAGCATAAAAATCGGCCATGGCTTCTACAGAGTTTAGTCGCTTACGCTGAATATGGATGGCATCGAACATAGCTTGGTGCGTTTCATCCACTTTATCGAGTAACTCAGCTGTATAGTACGCACGAGCTGGTGCTTCCCAGCTACGACCAAAAACTACAGGCACTCGCTGGAAGTTAATATCATCTTGCTTTTTTTCCCATGTAGATAGCAGCGGCTCAAAGCTATTACAGTGCGGGCATGGGTAACCAAACATTTCTGTGACTTCAACCCGGGTCGGATCTGAAGTTTTTACAGCGGTAGGCAGTTCTATGTAATCTTTTCCTGCCACGTAGTCGGCAGCATGCGCCGTCGAAAACGCTAATCCAATTGCCAGTGCGGCTGATGCCAATGACTTCAACATAGGTGTAACTCTCCATCCATCTGTAATACGAAATAATTAGATGGTGTGACAGTAGCAAGTTTGCACAGTTCCGTCACGAGCCTACATAAAAAAGGCAGCCCGAGGCTGCCTTAATTTACAAACGAATCAACCGCCAATTAATACAGGCCTTGCAAATAACTAGACACGGCCTTCATTTCGGTATCATTTAGTTTAGCCGCAATGTCACGCATCATAGATTGCGGATCGTTATTACGTGCACCCGCACGAAAATCTTTTAGCTGCTTCTCGCTGTATGCCGCATGCTGTCCACTCAAAGCAGGGTACCCTGCAGCGTTCATACCTTGACCATTAGGCAAGTGACATGCCGTGCAAGCTGGTACACCTTTAGCTGACAAACCTGCTCGGTAAATTTGCTGCCCCAGCTCTAACTGATCTTTGGCAACTTGGCCACCTTGTACCTTTTTAGATGCAAAGTAAGCAGCCATATCTTCAAGATCCTGTTCGGTAAGGCTATCTAAGAGGCCCGTCATTTCAACAATTGGTCGTGCGCCGCTTTTAATATCTTTAAGCTGCTTCACCAAATACGTTTCATTCTGACCAGCCAGTTTTGGGAAGCTGCCAATGGCACTGTTACCATCAGCGTTATGACACGCCGCACAAACAGCTGTTTTCCCTTGCCCTGCAGCCGCGTCTCCCGCTGCATTAGCCAGACCTGTAATTCCCATTGTTAATAACAAGCTGATCAGTATTTTATTCATAGTTAACTTAGACTCTTGTCATTCATTGTTTTTAATAAAAGCAGCTAAATGGTTCATGGCCATTTAATCTTACTAATAATCTTTATTACGCTCAGCTACTAGAGACTCTCTCTGTTACCGAGTAAAATTTGGCCAGATTATAACTTAATAACCACACAAACTGGAACGGTAAATGTGGTTCCACTATAGTGCGGTAACCTAAAGTCTATGCCCGAAGTCAATAAAATTCATTTTAATTCCGCTGAGTTTCTCATTAGCGCCAACAAACTCAATCAGTGCCCAGAAGATTCTGGAGCAGAAGTCGCGTTTGCTGGCCGCTCGAATGCCGGAAAATCCAGTGCGATAAACGCGCTTACGAATAACTCGAAGCTAGCACGCACCTCAAAAACACCTGGGCGAACTCAGCTGATTAATTTTTTCCAGCTCAACCAGCCCGATTTACGCCTAGTCGATCTACCAGGTTATGGCTATGCCAAAGTCCCTGTCTCCATGAAAGAGCACTGGCAAAAACATTTAGATCAGTACCTTCAAGAGCGTATGTCATTGCGAGGCGTAGTATTAGTCATGGACATTCGCCACCCTATGAAAGAGTTTGATGAGATGATGGTGCGCTGGTGCCAGTCCACGCAAATCCCTCTACATGTGTTACTGACTAAATCAGATAAGCTTAAGCGTGGTCCAGCCCAAGCAGCAATGTTGAGCCTTCGCAAAGGGTTAAAAGAACGCCTTGGCGACAAAGTAACGGTGCAGACTTTTTCTTCACTGAAAAGAGATGGCGTTGAGACACTGAGCCAACAACTTTCAGAGTGGCTCTCTTCGGAGACAGATGAGGAATTTTCGACCCAAAATGGTGCCGACGAGTAAAAACAGTAGATAAAAATAAGCTCCAGACAAACTCAGAAGGGGGTTGAGTTTTGTCTGGAGCTAAGGCGTCCTCTGCACACACACCCAGTGAACAACTACTGGAAGGGGAACTCAGGGTGGTGTCTCTATTCCGACACTCCATATTTTTAATTAGTTCCCACATTGATCAAAATTTTTACAAATTATTTAATTAATGTGCTTGATCCCAGTTTTCACCCTGCCCAGCCTCAACAATAAGTGGAACCTTTAGTGTGGCAGCCTTCTGCATTTTTTCCACTACCGCTTGCTTAAATTGCTCGACCTGCTCGCTTTTCACTTCGAACACTAATTCATCATGCACCTGCATGATCATACGGGCATCATATTCACCATCTTGCAACCAACGATCAACCTGCACCATTGCGCGCTTAATAATATCGGCTGCCGAGCCCTGCATCGGCGCATTAATCGCTGTACGCTCCGCCGCTTGGCGCGCAATGGCATTGCTAGCATTAATAGCCGGCAAGTAGAGGCGACGCCCAAAAACGGTTTCAACATAGCCCTGCGCTTTGGCTTGCTCGCGCGTCTCTTCCATATAATTTTGAACACCTGGATACGTAGCGAAGTAGTATTCGATATATTCTTTCGCTTCATTACGGCCAATACCCAGCTGCTTTGCCAAACCAAAAGCAGACATGCCATAAATCAAACCAAAATTGATCGCTTTGGCGCTTCGGCGTTGATCAATGGTGACCTCCTCAATGGGAGTATTAAAAACTTGGGATGCTGTTGCTTTGTGAACATCTTCACCATGAGAGAACGCGCTCAACAACCCAGCATCGTCAGACAAGTGCGCCATAATACGCAGTTCGATTTGCGAATAGTCTGCCGCTACTATCTGATAACCTTCTGGTGCAACAAATGCCTGACGTATACGACGCCCTTCTGCTGAGCGAATCGGGATATTCTGCAGGTTAGGATCCGTTGATGAAAGACGACCTGTTGCCGTAATCGCTTGATGATAGGATGTATGAATACGTCCAGTGGCCCCATTAATCATGAGAGGCAACTTGTCGGTATATGTCGACTTGAGCTTGCTTAAGCTGCGATGCTCAAGCAACAATTTGGGAAGCGGGTAGTCGAGTGCTAGTTCTTGCAGCACCTCTTCTGCGGTTGATGGAACGCCTTTAGGTGTCTTCTTTTTGACTGGTAGCTGCATTTTTTCAAAAAGCACTTCTTGAAGCTGCTTTGTTGATGCCAAATTAAACGGCCCTCCCGCCATTTCATGGGCTTGAGCTTCCAGCTCTTTCAAACGCTCGTCAATCTCAATACTCTGTTTACCCAGTAATGTGGCGTCAACATAGGCACCATTACGCTCAACTTTGGATAACACACTGATCAGCGGTTTTTCAATATCATCAAAAACGCTTGCCAGCTTACCTGTCGCCTCTAACTGCGGGCGTAACGCTTGATGTAAACGCAACGTGATGTCTGCATCTTCGGCGGCATACGGTCCAGCCTGTTCTAAATCTATTTGATTAAAGGTGAGTTGTTTCTTCCCTTTACCGGCAATGTCTTCAAACGATACAGTGCTAACCCCTAAGTATTTCTCTGCCAAACTTCCCATATCATGGCGTGTAGCCGTTGAGTTGAGTACATAGGACTCCAGCATGGTATCAAACTCAATACCTTGCAGATGAATGTCATAACGAGCCAAAACATTCATATCATATTTAATGTGCTGTCCTACTTTTTTCAGATCCGCATTTTCGAGCAGCGGCTTTAGCTGCGCTAAAACACTATCGCGGTCCAATTGGTCAGGGGCACCAACATAATCATGTGCTACGGGCACATAAGCCGCTTCTCCTGCTGTGATCGCAAACGATACGCCAACTAAGTTAGCAATCATGTAATCTAGATTGTCTGTTTCCGTATCAAAGGCGAACAAATCAGAATCAGCGAGTCGCTCCAGCCACTCGTCCAAACGGGCTTGGTCTGTTATGACTTCGTAATTCAAAACCGCAGGAGCAACAGGTGCTGCCGGCTCACCAGCCTCTGCGGGAGTTGCAGAGGTGGCTCCTGAGTTAAGACCGGGTGCTGTACCACCCTCTTCTATTTCACGCACCCAACTCTTAAACTCAAATTGTTTAAATAATGCGAGTAATTTCTCATTATCAGGTGCAGGATGCTTAATATCCTCCAAAGTAAAATCCAATGGCACATCAAGCTTTATGGTAGCTAGCAGATAAGATAGATCAGCGGCCTCGCGGTTTTCTTCTAGTTTTTTCGCCATGGTTTTGGATCCGCGAAAAGAAAGATCAGCAATTTTATCGAGGTTCTCATAGATCTCCTTGATACTGCCAATGCCTTGCAGCAGCGCCAATGCGGTTTTTTCACCTACACCGGGTACGCCTGGGATGTTATCGACCTTATCGCCCATCAATGCTAAAAAGTCGATGATCAAATGCGGCGGTATTCCAAACTTTTCTTCTACGCCGGCAACATCCATCACCGTATTATTCATGGTGTTAATCAAGGTTACATGCTCATTTACCAATTGAGCCATGTCTTTATCGCCTGTCGAAATAAGCGTTTCGCAGCCTTGCTCCGTTGCCATCATGGCCATGGTGCCAATGACATCATCGGCTTCTACATTGTCTTCGACAATGAGCGGCAGTCCCATTGCTCGAATAATGTCGTGAATAGGCTCCACTTGAACACGCAGGTCATCAGGCATCGATGGCCGTTGCGCTTTATACTCAGCAAAAATTTCATCGCGAAACGTTTTGCCTTTCGCATCAAACACAACGGCGATCCGACTTTTGGGGTACTGGTTAATCAAACTACGTAACATGGAGGTAACGACACGCACAGCGCCACTAGGTACGCCATCACTGGTACGAAGATCCGCCTGCTGTGAGGCAAAAAATGCACGGTATAAATAAGAAGAGCCGTCGACTAAAATAAGCGGTGAGGGTTGCTGGGTCATTCGAAATCCGTCTGTTATGTTATCCGGGTGCTTTACACGCTATCGGTACAGGCTCACAATCATAGACAATTAGCGCCTGCCAACCAATGAGAAAGGGACAATGATCAAATATTTAATACTGGCATTATCATTAAGTGTTGCAACTATTACGTCAGCTAACGAATTACCTGGGGCGCCAGAAGGCGGTGAACCAGACATCCGCATTACGTACAAAGATGAAAGCACCTATTACGAATATCGCGTTAATGGCATCCTAAAAGAGATTAAAGTAGTACCCTCGGTAGGTAAGCCCTACTACCTAGTCCCTGCTAAGCAAGGGGGCGGAATGCAGCGCGTGGATAAATCAACGCTCCTAATTCCTAAATGGGTTATTTTTAGCTGGTAAGAGTTGGACAACACGTGGCTGTATATACGCAATTAAGTCAGCAAGATTTCACCCAATTATTGGGACAGTTTCCTTTGGGCACACTTGTGCGCTTCAAAGGCATTGACGGTGGTATCGAAAACACGAACTATTTCGTCACACTGAGCAAAGACGGAAACGAAGCGGAGTATGTACTCACTCTCTTCGAAGAGTTTACTATGGAAGACATGCCTTTCTTTGTTGAGCTAACCACTTGGTTAGCCGAACGAGGCATCGCACTCCCCTCTCCGTTCAAAGATAAACATGGCATCGCCCTTAAGAAAATTCATAATCGCCCCGCTTTGCTACAGCCTAAATTTGAAGGTTCGCACGTTGCTAAAGCTGATCTGACCCCAGCGCACTGCGCCTCTATTGGTGCGCATTTAGCTCGCTTTCATGTGGCAGGAGAAAACTTCTATCTGCGTCGCCAAGCACATCGTGGTGTTTTCTGGTGGCGCCGAGAAAGTCAGAACATCGCTCGCTTCCTCACCGAGGAAGACAATGCACTACTAAAAAGTGAAGTAGCGTTATTTGATGAGCTGCGAGAGCAACCTTGGGGGTTACCTATGGGCGTTGTGCATGGCGATCTGTTTCACGATAACGCCTTGTTCATCGGCGATGAAGTATCCGCCATCTTAGATGTTTACAATGCGGCCACCGCTTTTTTACTCTTTGATTTGGCGATTGTTGCAAACGACTGGTGTACTCGCGCCGACGGCAGCGTAGATCCCGAGCGGGAGTCAGCGCTGTTAGCCGCTTACAATCGTGAACGGCCATTTACCGACAACGAACATAAAGCATGGCCACAACTCACACGCACAGCCGCTATGCGTTTTTGGCTATCACGTCTGATCCCTGCCTGCGGTATTGAGCAAGCCAACCGACAAGGAGGCAGTGATATGGTACTAAAAGACCCTGACGAGCTTAAACGTATCCTGCTGTATCGTATTGCGAATCCATCACAACTGCCCGGTTAAACCGGGCGGTTTGCTTTATAATCGCCTCTTATTTGTAAACTTCGATACAACTTAACTCACGACTAATAGAAGAAAGTACTGATCTAATGGATGTAACTGCAATTATTGACGGGCTCAACGATGCACAACGCAGCGCCGTCACTGCACCTGTACAAAACCTACTGGTGCTTGCTGGCGCAGGCTCAGGTAAAACGCGTGTATTGGTGCACCGTATCGCTTGGCTGGTACAAACCGAAAATATATCGCCTTACTCCATCATGTCGGTTACCTTCACCAACAAAGCAGCGCGTGAAATGCGCGGTCGTATCGAAGAATTATTAGGCGTAAACCCCGGTGGTATGTGGGTCGGTACTTTCCACGGATTAGCTCATCGAATTTTACGTGCCCACTGGCGCGAAGCGCAGCTCAACGAAAACTTTCAGATTATGGACTCAGACGACCAGCTACGTCTGATCAAACGTCTCTGCAAAGAAATGCAACTCGATGATACTCGCTGGCCCGCTCGCCAATTCCAATGGTACATCAATGGTCAAAAAGACGAAGGGCTACGTAGCCGCCATATCGAACGTACTAATGACGTTTTCGATAAGACCATGATTCGAATGTACGAAGCCTACGAAGACGCTTGCGACCGGGGAGGTATGATCGACTTTGGCGAGTTACTCTTACGCTGCCTTGAACTGTTACGCGACCATAACCCTAAGCTCTTAGCCCATTACCAAGAACGCTTTCGCTACATCTTGGTCGATGAGTTTCAAGACACCAACGCGATTCAATACGCATGGCTTCGCTTACTCACCGGTCACGAACGCAAACTCATGGCTGTCGGTGATGACGACCAATCCATCTATGGCTGGCGCGGCGCACGTATCGAAAACATTCAAAACCTCCCAGAGCACTTCCCGGGGGCAGACACCATCCGGCTTGAGCAAAACTACCGCTCTACCAACACCATTCTACAAGCAGCCAACGCTGTCATTGCCAATAACCGAGGCCGTTTAGGCAAACAGCTTTGGACAGAAGGTGCCGATGGAGAAAAGATATCACTCTACGCGGCCTTTAATGAGCAAGACGAATCACGCTTCATTGTTGGTCAAATTCAAAAATGGGTGGATGAAGGAGGGTTACGCAGCGAATCAGCCATCCTTTACCGCTCTAACGCACAATCCCGCGTATTGGAAGAAGCATTAATCCGCTCAGGCGTGCCTTATCGCATCTATGGAGGCCATCGTTTCTACGATCGTCTAGAAATTAAAAACGCTCTGGCTTACTTACGCTTAGTATCAAACCGCGAAGACGATACAGCTATGGAGCGCGTGATCAACGTTCCCACCCGCGGAATTGGCACACGCACCATCGATGTTGTCCGTGAACACGCTCGTGCCGAAAATGTATCAATGTGGCGCGCTGCGAACGAAGTTGTCGAGTATAAAAAACTACCTGCGCGTGCACTCAACGCCCTGCAAAGCTTTTTAAACTTAATCAACCAAATCGACACAGAAACCACAGGCACTGCACTCAACGAAATTACCGACCACGCTATACAGCTCAGCGGTTTAATTGAGCACCACGCAAAAGAAAAAGGCGAGAAAGGCCAATCCCGCGTCGAAAACTTGGAAGAGCTAGTTAACGCCGCTAAACAGTTCAGCGGACAATGGGAAGCCACCCCAGAAGAAGCTAACGTCAGCGAACTCTCCGCCTTCCTCGACCAAGCCGCTCTTGATGCAGGCGACGCGCAAGCTGACACCAACCAAGACAGCGTACAATTAATGACCTTGCACTCAGCTAAAGGCTTAGAGTTCCCGCTCGTCTTCTTGGCTGGCGTGGAAGAAGGCCTTTTTCCACACAGCATGTCTGCCGAAGAACCCGGCCGCATGGAAGAAGAACGCCGCCTCTGCTACGTCGGCATTACACGTGCGATGAAAAAACTATTCATCACCTATGCCGAATCACGCCGCATGCATGGCCAAGACAACTTCAACCGACCATCGCGCTTTATCCAAGAAATCCCTGCCGAATTTATCGAAGAAGTCCGCCTCAACGCCACCGTCAGCCGCCCCATGAGCCAAGGTCGCCCCAGCTACGGACAACGTGATAACAGCATGTTTAACAACGTCCAAGTCGACGACAGCACACCCAAAATTTACTTAGGCCAACGCGTCAAACATCCCATCTTCGGCGAGGGTATTGTCCTCAACTGCGAAGGCGACGGCCCCAAAGCCCGCGTTCAAGTCAACTTTGACGACGAAGGCAGTAAGTGGCTGGTATTGGGATTTGCTAAATTAGAGGCGTTATAGCCACTTTGCGCAGCCGAGTATCGCAGTGATTGAAAGATAAGACGCTTAATTGTTAAGGCCTTTGGCGAAGCAAAGGTCTTAACCCTACCAATCATGATAAATCCAATATACGCCGAGTCACGCCTCAAAAAAATCCTAAGAAACGCCGAATTAACGCAATAATTTACTGCCTTTTACATACTATAATAGTGCGATAGACCACAGATTATACAAAGGGCATAACATGACTATCGAACGCCAAGAAACTAAGCAACGTATGAGCCGTATCGTAAAACACAACGGCACTATTTATCTCTGCGGCCAAGTTGCAGCTGATGCCAACACCGACATCACTGAACAAACGCAAACGATGCTCGATAAAGTAGAAGGCCTATTACTACAAGCGGGTTCTGACAAAGAGCATATCTTATCGGCAACTGTATATATCCGCGATATGAAAGATTTTGCGCAAATGAATGCCGTTTGGGATGCTTGGGTACCCGAAGGTCATGCACCCGCACGCGCTTGCGTAGAGGCCCGCATGGCACGTCCCGAGTTATTGGTAGAAATATCAGTAATAGCTGCTGAAAAAGCGTAATGAAATAATAAAGCGGTTTTTTACATAAAAAGCCGCTTTATAGCCAAGCCCATGTGCGGCGACTAAACGATGCTTCAAATACATGGTTTGCTCATTGTATCTACCGTTAAGGTCGTCACCCCATCACTGTAATATACCAATTAACCGCCACCAACATTCCTGCAGCAGCAATCAAACGACGCGCCCATACTCGCCATTCAACTGTAGGTTCTATACCTTCCTCCAGCAGCGGTCTTAGAGCAATGCCCACTAATACCACCACGATACCGCGTGTTGCTAGCATCAAATTACCGAGCACAACGCCACCAAGCACAAAGGCTGTGAATAAAAAAACCATTGATATTAAGCACAATGCTGCAACAGGAATACAGGCTCGGGTCGCCGCCGCTTCCATACGCCAAGGTCGGCAAAACAAGGTAAATAAGCTATTTAGCCCGAAGCAGTAGCTCAACACAAAAATCACTTGCGATAGCTGATCATCAAAGCTAACGGCGTTAATGAATGCCCCCAAACTTATGTCCGATGCAGAGAACATAACCACAGTTGTTAGCGTCAGTAATGTCGCCTTCAAAGGAGGTTTTCCTGCTCCTATGGATAAAAATGCGGCAGCCGCGGTGGCCAAGGCAATAGCTTGCCATTGCTCAATATTGATATGAGTGTTGAGGAATAGTGAACTGCCTATGCCCACAACCATTAGCTTTAGCGCGAGCATAGGTGCGACTTGGGCTGATGAGGCTCGATTCAATGCCGAGAAAAAACAAATTTGTGCTATCCAATACGCAACTGAAACACCTAAAGCATATAAATGCGCTTGCCACGATACGCTATCAGGCCAAAATAAATACGCCAAAGGCCATGCGACAAAACCCAGTTGCCAATGCATCTGCACATTAAGCGCCAAGCCGGGTATGAGCAAATGCACTTGGGCACGACGAACAAAAATGTAAAAAATTGATTGGCAAATAACAGCCAACAGCCCTGCAGCGATTGCGATCACGGCGGTGCGCCTCATTAAGTATAAAAGCATCCTTATCAGCGGCACATCATAGCCTGAAAAGACTATATTACACGCAAGAGAGCCGGGACACTCTGTTCCCAAAACGGTTAAAGTCGTTGCTGTTTTTTGGTCACACAAAGCGCGTAATAGCCAAAAAGCAATTTGAGTGCGGTATTGCGCTCGCTGTTGAATTGGAGTGCAATAGCCATTAAAGCACTACGCTCAATAAGGTTTGCTTTACGTGTTCAATGGACGAACTAGCACAAAGGAATATCGATCATGTCTCATTTTTATAGGCTACGGATGGCTTGGCTCATAATACTAACCACGAGTCTTGCTTTGGCAGGATGTTCTACAACGTTATTTGACGCTCCACCAACAGTTACCTCCACCGCAAAGCTATCGGCGTCTAAGTCAGTTAACTTAGCCCCGTACGCGAGTGAGTATGGCTGGATACATGCGGGCTGCTTTGCAAGCCTGAGCTCAAATGATCTTACCGGTGCCACCGTAAAAATCATCGATTTACAGGGAGAACGAATCTTACACGGTCGTTTAACCAAACGGATTGACCCACTCGCGATAACAGCACAGGATCAGCAACAGTGCTTTGCACTTAGCAACGCGCGTTTGGAGCACAACTTAACTGAAGATCGATCGTTTTATTTAATAGAAACTGACTCAAATGTAGGATTAGCTATCGGCGTGCTGAACGATGCCCGCTTCGACTTTAATCCATTACATGGCTATAGCTACTGTCAGACTACTCATCGGCTGCTGTTCACAGTGTGGGAGCAAGCACCCTATACCAGCGCTAAACGTTGGGAGGATAGCTATTACATCGGCGACCCAATGATACCGACGTGCCCTTAAAAGCTACCAGTGTACCAACCTCATTTTAAACAGTTTTAGTTCACGTCTTATTCAGCGTAAAAGGCTCTACAATACAGCCAACTACTACCCACTATAAGAGAGCGACAATGCTTAATTTTAGCGAGGCAAGCGAACGTAACAAGCGGCCGATCTGTCAGCACTTGATGCCTTACTTTACGGATAAGATGCAAGTACTTGAGATTGGTAGCGGGTCTGGTCAGCATGCACTGTATATTGCAGACCAGCTCCCTCAGGTATTCTGGCAGCCCAGTGAGCAGCCGCAGTATGTTGAAGCGCTCGCATTAAATCTTGAGCAATATGCTCCTCAAAATATTGCCACACCCATACCACTGGATGTGCGCGAAGAATGGCCAGAGCGAAGATTCAATGCCATTTTCTCAGCTAATACACTGCATATTATGTCGTGGTCGTGTGTGCAGGCTTTTTTTGCAGGAGCAGGGCGCAGCCTAGCGCTTAATGGATACTTGATTGTATATGGGCCATTTCGTTATCAAAATGCTTTCACCTCAATGAGCAATCAAGCATTTGACCAAATGCTTAAGGCTCGTGACCCTGATAGCGGTATTCGTGATTTTGAGGCTATAAATGCCTTAGCCAATGAAGCGGGCTTTATGCTGGTAGCGGATTATGAAATGCCGGCAAACAACCAACTCATTATCTGGCAATACACTGAGCAGGATTAAACTGTGCTAGCGGTTTAAGGCGTCACATATTGCGCACGGCGTATGTGACCATCTTCATCAATAGCAACGATCACACATTCTGTTTCCGTGACTTTGCGCAGTGCTCGCCCATCGGGACAACGTCCCCACACCTCAACCCGCAAACGCACTGAGCTTCGTCCCATTTCGATAATATCGGTGTAAAAGCACAATATAGTGCCAACCAATACTGGAGAGAAGAAATCCAGCGAGCCAACAGACACGGTTGCCACACGTCCTTCGCTTTCAACGGCTGCACGCATTTCTGCGGCAAGTACCGCTTGAGAGGTAACCCACCCTCCATACACATCACCAAACATATTGGTAGCAGCATGACTGGCCGGAAGCTTTAATGTTAACTCACCTGTGGGCGTTAACTCATCGGAGACATTTTCCGAATCAATATCTGTGTGACTTTTCATTATTGTTCTTATGTGAACCCCATCAATCTTTGATAGACAAAAGTATTATCTGATTATAAAGCATTCGGTCTAAGACTGAATACGGGCAGATTACAGGGTTATTGTGTTTTTTTATCATTATGCATTTTAAGGAATAGTTTTCACACTGTCACATTCTTGTCACAAAGACGGCCTATAGTTCGCTCAACATAAATATTGATCGTCTAATTCAATAAACTGTTTATCAATAAACAACTGTTTCTTTGGAGCAAGTAATGAAACCTATGAAGAAGTTATTCGCCGCAATCGCCATGACAGCAACCTGCATGTCTGCTTCTGCAGCGGATCTGTTAGATCCGAACTTACCAACTTACACTAAGGCTTCTGGTGTTTCTGGTAACCTATCTAGCGTAGGTTCAGATACTTTGGCTAACTTGATGACGTTGTGGGCTGAAGAGTTCAAGCGCGTGTACCCTAACGTTAACGTACAAATTCAAGCAGCTGGTTCTTCTACTGCACCTCCAGCATTGACTGAAGGCACATCTAACTTCGGTCCAATGTCTCGTAAAATGAAAGACAAAGAAATCGAAGCTTTCGAGAAAAAATACGGTTACAAGCCAACAGCCGTTGCTGTAGCTATCGATGCTTTGGCTGTTTTTGCTAACAAAGACAACCCAATCAAAGGTTTATCTATCCCACAAGTTGACGCTATCTTCTCTTCTACACGCAAGTGTGGCGGCGCTGAAGACATCACTACTTGGGGCCAAGCAGGTGTTGAAGGTTCTCTAGCTGACAAAACTATTCAATTGTTCGGTCGTAACTCTGTATCAGGCACTTACGGTTACTTCAAGTCTAAAGCGCTGTGTAAAGGTGACTTCCGTAACAACGTAAACGAGCAGCCAGGTTCAGCATCTGTTGTTCAGTCTGTATCTACTTCTTTGAACGGCCTTGGCTATTCAGGTATCGGTTACAAAACATCATCGGTTCGTGCATTGCCATTGGCTAAGAAAGACGGTGAAGCTTTTGTAGAAGCAACACCTGAAAACGCAGTAAACGGTACGTACCCTCTGTCTCGTTTCTTGTGGGTTTACGTAAACAAAAAGCCAGGCCAAGACCTAACTCCTATGGATGCAGAGTTCTTGAAAATGGTTATGGCTAAAGTAGGTCAAGAGGTTGTAGTTAAAGATGGCTATATCCCACTACCTGCTAAAGTAGTTGAGAAGCAAATGAAAGAGCTAGGCCTATAATTTAGCCCACGCTTCGCTAAGGACAGCGTTCAGGGAGTGCCGTAAGGCACTCCCTTTTCTCGTTACTTAAGCGCTGTAACATAAGTGTCATATAACTCACGTATTCTTGCGCCACTGTTATCGTAGAACCATTAGGTCTCTTCTCATGAGTATAGAAAATACCACGTCGCCACCACAGATTAGCTTTGATACACCCGCCCAGCTTCGTTTACGTAAATTACGTAAACTAAAAGATAAAATGGCCGGTGTAGGTATCGCCTTTGGCGGTATTAGCGTCATTCTCGCTATTTTGCTGATCTTCTTTTATCTGCTGTACGAAGTTGCACCGCTGTTCCAGTCGGCGCATATGGAAAAGTGGCAGCACAATGGACAAACGGTTGAGAACTACGCCTCTCCAGGCGAAGGAAAAACCTTATATCTTGCTATGGAAGAGCAAGCCGAAATTGGCCTGCGCATTACCGCAACGCATGCGTACTTTTTTAACACTCTCAACGGCGACATCATTAATGAGTCTGCCTTGCCAGTGCCTGAAGGTGTTGAAGTTGTCAGTACCGCTGTTATTTCTGAGCCCCAGCGCCTGTTTGCGTTAGGCTTAAGTAATGGTTCTGCGCTGATCATCAAGCACGACTACCGTTCTACCTACCCAGATGGTGTACGCGTGATTACACCTAGCCTAGAGTACCCATTAGGCGAAGAACCGCTAAGCGTATCTGATCGCCCACTAGCGCTACTAGGGATTGCCTATTCAGGTGATAGCTGGAACATTATTGGTGGTGATGACAAGGGCTTATCGCAAGTCAGCGTAGCCGTAGAAGAAAATATGATGACCGGTGAGGTTGAGCTAGAGTCTGAAAGCTCAACACTACCGGCGTTTAACATTGGTGCACGTAAACTACTATTACTGCCAGACAACCGCTGGTTGATGATTGCCGGTAAAAACAAAATAGCCGTCGTCGATCTGCAAGCAGACGGCGGGCCACAAACGGTACAAGTGGCCGAGGCAACCAAAGGAGAAATTACCACATTCAAAATGTTACTCGGTGGTAACGCTTTGTTGGTAGGTGATAACCAAGGTCACATTTCACAATGGTTCCTGGTTCGTGATGAAGCGACTGACTGGATTCTCACGAAGATCCGCTCGTTTGAAAGTGGTTCAGCAGCCATTGATGACATTGCTATCGAGCAGCGCCGTAAAGGCTTTGCTGCGATTAATAACGACGGCACATTGCGTCTTTATAATACGACGGCACATCGAAATGCGTTAACCGATAAAGTAGCGGATGGGCAAGTGGATTATATCGCTTATGCCCCACGTTCAAACGCGATGTTAATAGAACAGAACAGCACGTTGGCTTTCTGGGCTATTGAAAACGAGCATCCTGATATTTCATGGTCTGCTCTATGGGAAAAAGTGTGGTACGAAGGCTACGAAGAGCCAGACTATGTATGGCAGTCTTCTGCGGCTAACAACGACTTTGAACCTAAATACAGCTTAATGCCACTCGCATTCGGTACACTAAAGGCGGCCTTCTATGCCATGCTTTTAGGTACGCCACTGGCCATCTGCGGAGCGATATACACAGCGTACTTCATGGTTCCGGCCATGCGCCGTAAAGTAAAGCCTTTCATAGAGCTGATGGAAGCTTTACCTACTGTTATTTTGGGCTTCTTGGCTGGTCTATGGTTAGCGCCATTCATGGAACTGCATTTGGCCGGTATCTTCGTCATTCTGATACTCGTACCTATCTCCATAGTTCTCTTTGGCTTTATATGGGCGCAGGTTCCCGACCGCATTCGCTTCCTAATACCAGAGGGTTGGGATGCAGCACTGCTGGTACCCGTTATCATTTTGACCGTTATGCTGAGTTTATCGATCTCCGTACCCGTTGAAGAGCTGTTGTTTGGCGGTGACCTTCGCTTATGGATCAGTAACGAAGCCGGTATACCGTTTGACCAACGTAATGCACTGGTGGTTGGTATCGCCATGGGCTTTGCGGTTATTCCAACAATCTTCTCGATCACAGAAGATGCGATCTTTGCCGTACCTAAGCACCTGAGCTATGGCTCACTTGCCTTAGGCGCTACACCTTGGCAAACGCTAACTCGGGTAATTTTGCCAACGGCAAGCCCGGGCATCTTCTCTGCATTAATGATTGGTATGGGCCGCGCTGTTGGTGAAACCATGATCGTATTAATGGCAACAGGTAATACCCCCATTATGGATATGAACATATTTGAGGGTATGCGTACGCTAGCCGCTAACATCGCGGTTGAGATGCCGGAATCCGAAGTAGGAAGCACACATTTCCGCATTCTTTTCTTAGCTGCGTTTGTACTCTTCCTGTTTACCTTCATGGTTAACACCTTGGCAGAGTTGGTTCGCCAGCGTTTGCGTAAGAAATACGGCTCGCTGTAGCCCCTGATAACTGCGAGCTTAGAGGATAACGAACAATGAAAGTCTCTTTATCAAATTGGACAAAAACCGGGTCACCATGGGTTTGGTTAAACGCCGGTGCCGTGGCCATCTGTATCATTATGGTTGTTGGGCTATTAGGTTTAATTGCCGTACGTGGTTTAAGCCACTTTTGGCCAGCGGATATTCTGCAAGCCACTTACCAACAAGGTGATCAAAAAATCACACTCGCTGGCGAAGTCGTCGAGGTAGAAGACGTACTGGCCGAGCAGCTACGTGGTGCGGGTGTCGATGTGCCAGAAGGCCTTGAAACGATGCGTCGCGATTTATTAAAAATCGGTAACCGTGATATCGGCGGTATCGACTTTACTTGGGTATTAGACGCTAACCTGTCGGATCGTCAAAAGCCGGCCATGTTATTCGCGGCAGAGCGTCACGAATGGGGCAACTTTTACGGTTACCTGCGCAGCCTAAAACAAGGCGATGAAGTGGTCGGTAGCTACGATGGCTATGACCCAAGCGAAGCCTACTTAACGCTATGGGGCCAGTTTGAGCAAAGCATCGAGCGGGCTATTGAGATTAACGAAACCATTCTCGAAATCCAAAAAGGCGAAATCGGTGCGATCAACTACGAGCTAGAGCGTTTACGTCTTAAACAGCGCTCACTGGAGCTCAAAGGCTCTACCGATACCGATGCTTTTGCTGAGATTAACACTCGCCGTGATGAACTCAACGCCGAATACGAAAATTTACAACAAACATTAATCGATCTTTATGCTCAGGTTAACCGCGATAGCATCCAAGCAGAAACAGCAAGCGGCCAAATGCTAACCATCCCTGTGGCAAAAATCGTACGCGCTTATCGCCCTAATGATATGGGTATCATCGCTAAGTTAGGCCATTATGGCGCTAAACTGTGGGAATTTGTTTCAGCAGAGCCTCGCGAAGCGAACACAGAAGGCGGCATATTCCCAGCGATATTTGGTACTGTCATGATGGTTATTATCATGTCGATCATGGTGACACCTTTTGGTGTAGTCGCGGCTGTATATCTACGCGAATACGCAAAACAAGGCTTTACCACTCGCCTTATTCGTATTGCAGTTAACAACCTAGCGGGCGTACCATCCATCGTATATGGTGTGTTTGGCTTAGGGTTCTTCGTGTATTTCTTGGGCGGTAACATTGATCGCTTGTTTTACCCAGAAGCCCTACCTTCGCCTACATTTGGTACGGGCGGCCTTATGTGGTCATCGATCACACTCGCTCTACTCACGGTTCCAGTGGTTATTGTGGCAACAGAAGAAGGCCTATCACGCATTCCTCACGCCTTACGCGAAGGATCACTTGCATTGGGAGCTACCAAAGCAGAGACACTATGGAAAGTCGTCTTACCTATGGCCAGCCCTGCGATGATGACCGGTGTAATCCTTGCCATAGCACGTGCTGCCGGGGAAGTAGCACCTTTGATGCTGGTAGGCGTGGTCAAACTAGCACCGAGCTTACCCTTGGATATGAACTATCCTTTCCTACATTTAGACCAAAAGTTTATGCACTTAGGCTTCCACATTTATGATGTCGGTTTCCAAAGTCCAAACGTAGAAGCGGCTCGTCCGCTGGTATATGCCACCGCCTTCTTGCTGGTGGTCGTGATCGCCCTACTGAACATCAGTGCTGTGCAGATCCGAAACCACCTACGTGAAAAATATAAATCGTTAGAAATGTAACGCTGTAGAACGACTGAATTAAAGGTTTATTGATTATGACTACAAACGCGAAAACTCACCGTATGGATATTTCATCGTTGCAGCGTGACGACCGCCAGCTTTCTTTGGAAAGTGAAACGATTGCCCTCCATGTTAACGACCTACGTCTTAGCTACGGCGAAAAAGAAGCCCTACACGGCATCAACATGACCATTCCGAAAAAGCGCGTAACTGCCTTCATCGGGCCATCAGGTTGCGGTAAATCAACCCTGTTACGCTGCTTTAACCGCATGAACGACCTGGTGGATAGCTGCAACATCACCGGTGAGATAGTGTTAGATAACCAAAATATCTACGACCGCACAGTTGAAGTAGCTGATCTGCGCCGCCGCGTGGGCATGGTGTTTCAAAAGCCAAACCCGTTTCCAAAGTCTATCTATGAAAACGTAGCCTATGGTTTACGTATTCAAGGGATTAAAAAGAAACGTGATATCGACGAAACCGTCGAATGGGCGCTGCGCTCAGCCGCCTTGTGGGATGAGGTAAAGGACCGCCTACACGAAAGCGCATTGGGCATGTCAGGTGGTCAGCAACAACGTTTGGTTATCGCGCGTACCATCGCGGTAAAACCAGAAGTGTTACTACTAGACGAACCCGCTTCTGCTCTTGACCCTATTTCAACGCTTAAAATTGAAGAACTCATTCACGAGCTTAAGAATGACTTTACCATCGTCATTGTAACGCACAATATGCAACAGGCTGCGCGTGTTTCTGACTATACTGCATTCATGTATATGGGTGATTTAATCGAGTTTGGTGTTACCGATACCCTCTTCACGAACCCCGAGAAGAAACAAACGGAAGATTACATCACAGGCCGATACGGATAAAACCTACCGCCTACTAACACCATGCAGATATTGACACTAATTGAGGAGTACCATTGTGGAACTCAATAAAGATAGCTACTCAACACACATTTCACAGCAGTTTAATGACGAGCTAGAACTCATCCGTACTGAACTGCTAACCATGGGCGGCATTGTAGAACGACAAGTGCATGATGCCGTAAAAGCCTTGTTAACAGGTGATGCCGAATTAGCTGAAAAGTCACGCCGCGTCGATCGTCAAACCAACGACATGGAATTAATGATCGACGAGCGTTGCACCATGATCATCGCGCGCCGCCAACCCGCTGCCAGCGACCTACGCTTGATCGTTGCCATCTCTAAAGCGGTCAACGACCTTGAGCGCATGGGTGATGAAGCCAGCCGCATCTGCCGACACGCCATCGAGCTAGTAGAAGAAGGCGACTCACAGCGCGGCTACCAAGAAGTCCGTCACATTGGTTCACTCGTTAGCAGCATGGTAAAAGATGTGCTCACCGCCTTTGCCCGCAACGATACAGAACTGGCTTACCACGTCGCCAAACAAGACAAAGCCGTCGACTTGGAATACCGCACGGCTATGCGATCAATCGTCACCTACATGATGGAAGACTCGCGCGCTATCTCCAGCTGCCTGAACGTCATCTGGGTACTGCGTAGCTTAGAGAGAATCGGTGACCACTCGCGCAACATCGCCGAACAGCTCATCTACCTAGTTAGCGGCACAGACGTCCGCCATACGCCGCTCGCCGAAATGCGCGAAGTTGCCGGCGCAACGGATAAAGACGACGAAGAACCAGCGTAACTGTGCAATTCCAATAGGGCTGCCAACGGCCGCCCTATTCTTATAAATACCTGAAGCCTGCACAAACGCACTTAAGCAACTCAACCTTTTTCCATTTCTGCCGCTAATTCCTGAACACGCGTTATCAATAAGCGACACAGTCTGGAGATATTCATGAGCGGCTACATCGTATATGGCGACTTAAATTGCCCCTACAGCTATGCGTTATTCGAACGATTAAAAGCAATGAATTTGCTGGATCAGGTCGAGTTTCGTTTGGTAGAGCATGCTCAAGATATAGGCCTATATGGCAATACAGCCGATATCCTCTCAGAGCTGGCGAGTGATGTATTTGCTGTGCGCGGCCATGCGCCAGAAGTACCTATTTCGTTACCTCCAGAGCGACCAGACAGTCGTTTTGCCAATTTATGCGTATTAGCCGCAATGCAAATCGATCGTGAAAAAGCGCTTAATTTTATAGATCTTTTTTATAAAGCCCTTTGGATTGACGGACAAGATATTGCTAGCCCCACTGTTATTTTTGACGCTCTACAAAAAGCGGGGTTACCCACCGAGTTATCTATTGATATCGACTGTGAAGAGCAACTCGATACCTGGCAAGATCAGTGGGCCGCCAGTGGGGTAAGCTCTCGCGTTCCATCAATCGTGGCAGAAGACAAGCGCACGTTAATAGGCTTAGCTGCCCCCGAAGATCTTCGAGCGTTTTTTGAGGGCGCGACCACCGAAATTGAGTATGACTCTCGCGAGTTCTGTAAATATACCGACCATCATACCATCGCTGTATTTGCCCCAAACGGTATCGAAACGGTCTGGAAAACCATCGACGCATTAAGAGCACGCTACAATATTTTATTACCCGCAACCTTAAGCGATTTAAGAAAGCAGCTTCTAAGCCAAGAACAAACGCCCGATTTATTGTTAATTGATGGCTCTGACGAGTGGCTCCCTACTTTATTAAACTGCCAAAACCTCGTCCAGAAGATCCACCACGGTTTTATACCGACCGCCCTCATCAATGCCGATAATGATGATCAGCAAGAGTTGCAGGCATACACGCATGGCGTATCTGACTTTATTGTTAGAGGCCGAGCAGAAGGTATTATCCGCGCGCGCGTAGGCATGATGCTCGAACTAAAACGTTCTCGTGACTTCTTAGAACGTTCGGCTCGTATCGACGGGCTAACGGGAGTAAATAACCGACGTGAGTTTGAAAAACTATTAGAAATGGAATGGCGACGTGCTAGTCGCAGCAATCTGCCTTTGTCACTCATTATGGTCGATGTAGATCATTTTAAAGCGTTTAATGACCTCTACGGCCATTTAGCGGGTGATAGCGGCTTACGACGTATTGCCGGTGCTATGGAAAATGCGGTCAACCGCTCGCATGACTCTGTCTGCCGTTACGGTGGGGAAGAATTTGCTGTTTTATTACCCGAAACAGACAAAGCCGGAGCAGAGCTCGTAGCGCAACGCATTCGAAAACAGGTACAGGCATTGAGCATTAAACACGAGCGCTCAAGTACCGGGCTAGTCGTTACCGTTAGCCAAGGTATTTGTACCTTAACACCCTCAACAACGTACAGCCCACATGAGCTTGTCGAGCGCGCGGATAGCGCGCTTTATAACGCAAAGGACACGGCACGCAACTGCATTGTAGTAGCCGCGTAAGCCCGCAAATAGCATCAATGCATTAGCTTTCTATTTCAGAAAACGATTGTCCATTGGAAGCGACTAAAACCTAGGGCTAGCTTCACGCTACAATCGCGTCTTATCAATCAACAGTAGTCCTTAAACGGCGGGAATAGCTCAATCAGCTTATCCCGTCCTAACGCTTCCAAATGTGCGATATTGCGTTCTGGTATAGCTTCGGGATCCTCTATGTGTTTGAGCACCTGCTCCATCTGGCCCTCACGAATAATATGAATCATGGGGTATGGGGAACGGTTGGTCCAATGGCTGAGATCATCCTCTGGCGGCCCTGCAAATAAATAACCAGGATGAAAACTAGCCAGTTGAAAAACGCCTTCAAGGTTTGCTTGGTTTAATAGACGTTGGCATTCATCAAGCAACCCTAGGTATTCATAAAAGTCGGCTACTGCATTGGGAAAGATGACTAACGTAGTAGCGATATCACGTTCATTGGCTTGATTAATAACTAACAACTCGTCAACAAACGCTTCACACGCTAAACGGGTGTCTTCGCTTTCAACTACGGCATAACGCAAGGTCTCTTGTCTCACAACCGGCGCTGCAAAAGGGCATAAGTTAAGTCCAACGACCATAGTATTTACCCAACGACGGGTTAACGCTTCAACGCTGGCAGCTGTATTTTTGTGTGCTTTGTCTGTACTCATACCGCGCATGCTAATCGATTATGTGACGCGCCTCCAGCAACAAACGCTCAAGGCTTGGGATAGCCGACGCTTAAGCGTAGAATACCGTCCTCAGATAAAGGACCTGATTTGTGGATATCCGCGCCAAATTACTTCAAACGCCCTATACCGCCTTCCCGGCACCCGTATGGAAGGAACGTATTCGATTATCAGCCATCGATGCCCCCGCCGTATGGAAGCCGTGGCTAATGGACAGAGGGTCTCTGACACAACATTTGGTGAAAGCCAGCCATCAGCAGTTTTCGGTACAATTACTGAGCCTTGCTTGGCAGTATCCAAGCCTTAGTGAAGCGCAAGCTTTGGGAATCCCCCTGCGCCACAAAGCACTTATACGCGAGGTGATACTCAAGGGTCAGAACGAGGCCTGGGTTTTTGCTCGCTCGGTGATCCCGGCCAGTACCCTGACAGGCAGAGAACGACAACTACACTTAATTGGCCAACGCTCACTAGGGTCTGTGCTATTCAGTGATCCAACTATGCGGCGCGGCCCCTTACAAACAGCTTCGATCCAGGTAGATTCTCATACATTGTGGGCTAGACGCTCTGTCTTTCGTTTATCGAACAAGCCTTTGCTTGTAGCTGAGGTTTTTCTTCCGGCGCTTGAGCAAGTACACTACAGTCCTTCTCGTTATTAGTTTAAGGCCTTTGTCATGTCTCATGTCGCACCTCGCCCTGCACTAACCTTACGTGAGCGTTTAGCCATCTATACCCAGCTTACGCGCTTCAATAAGCCTATCGGGAGCTACTTACTACTTTGGCCAACGCTGTGGGCGTTATGGATTGCGGCCGACGGAGTCCCTCCGCTTAGCTTGCTCATTATTTTTATTGCGGGGGTCTTTATAACGCGCTCAGCTGGCTGCGTGATTAATGATTATGCCGACCGGCATATCGACGGACATGTAAAGCGAACAGCTGAACGCCCCTTAGCTCTCGGGCTAATTAGCAGTAAAGAAGCGCTCATGCTGTTTGCTGGGCTGATGCTGCTCGCTTTTGTACTAGTTTTGTTCACTAACCGCATGACGATTTGGATGTCTTTTGGCGCATTAGCGTTAGCATCGCTTTATCCCTTTATGAAGCGCCATACCCACCTGCCCCAAGTGGTACTTGGCGCGGCTTTTGGATGGGCTATCCCTATGGCCTTTACAGCCGTTGACGAGACTTTACCATTGGTTGCTTGGCTGATTTTCTTAGCTAAGCTGCTCTGGACCGTTGCTTACGACACCATGTACGCCATGGTAGATCGGGATGATGATATAAAAATCGGCGTAAAATCGACCGCTATCCTATTCGGCAAACAGGACAAGCGGATCATTGGGCTATTACAGATCGCCACTTTGTTCGTTTTACTATTAGTAGGCACATTAGAAAGCATGACGTGGCCTTATTATGTAGGGCTCGTTATGGCCGCGGTGCTTTTTGTTTATCAGCAAAATCTTATTAAGGATAGAGATCGCACTCGGTGCTTTAACGCCTTTCTGAATAACCATTACGCCGAGTTAGCGGTCTTTGTTGGGATTGTCGTACACTTTATGACAAATTAGTGGCCAGCTGTAACATTTTTGTCATAATAAAATACTGTAATACTCGCGACTTATTACAAGCGTAGAGGCTTAGACATGTCTACAAGCAAACAAGTGCTAATCGTCGATGATGAGGCGCCCATCCGCGAAATGATCGCGGTTGCACTCGAAATGGCAGGTTATGAGTGTATTGAAGCAGAAAATGCTAACGATGCTCACGCGATCGTGATTGATCGACAACCTGATATGATTTTGTTGGATTGGATGATGCCCAACATCAGCGGCATTGAATTAGCCCGCCGCTTACGCAAAGATGAAACAACTGCTGATATCCCCATTATTATGCTGACGGCCAAAGGCGAAGAAGAAAACAAAGTACAGGGCTTAGAAGCGGGTGTAGATGACTATATCACCAAGCCATTTTCTCCTCGCGAACTGGTAGCTCGATTAAAAGCTGTTTTACGCCGTGCTACGCCTAAAGGCATTGAAGAGCCAGTGACGGTTGAAGGCTTAACGCTTGACCCTATCTCGCACCGTGTAACCGCCGAGGGCAAAGCCATCGATTTAGGGCCGACTGAATTCCGATTATTGCAATTCTTTATGACCCATCAAGATCGTGCCTACTCCCGTGGCCAATTATTGGATATGGTTTGGGGCGGCAATGTGTATGTAGAGGAACGGACAGTAGATGTTCACATTCGTCGCTTACGCAAAGCATTAGGCAATGAACATGACCACCTAGTACAAACGGTACGAGGAACTGGGTATCGTTTTTCAACACAAGTAGCCTAAACACGAGTTGTATCCCCTATGCAGAGAGTCCCCCAAGCCGCCGTAGGCAGTTTATTTTTATTTGTCGCTGTATCTGCAACGGTAGGCTTATTCATAGGCTCTGTTAGCTGGGGAATGGTTGCTGGGTTAGGACTTTGGATTTTTCTACAACTACGTCAAATAGGAAGGCTGCAAACCTGGTTGCATAAATATGATTCTGAGGTTCCCGAAGCCGAGGGCATATGGGGCGACATCTTTGATGACTTAGCACGAATTAAAAAGCGTCACCATAAGCAACGTAGCGATCTAAAAGAGATCATCAAACGCTTTCAACGCTCTTCGGCAGCACTACCCGATGCCGTTGTCATTATTGATAAGCATAATAATTTAGAGTGGTGGAACCGCGCTGCAGAACGCTTGTTAGGCTTTAAGCATGCGTCAGACCGCGGAATACCGGTTATGAATTTGTTACGTGATCCTCGCTTTATACGTTATTACCACAAACGTAAATATGACGACCCTCTGCAGCTACCTAGCCCTGTCCTCAACGACACTACCCTACAGTTCCAAATAAAAGAGTTTGGTGCTAGCGACCGACTGTTAGTAGCCCGTGATATCACTCGTTTGGTACGTTTGGAACATACCCGACAAGACTTTGTGGCCAACGCTTCTCACGAGCTACGCACGCCATTAACAGTCATTCGAGGTTATCTGGAGACTTTTTTAGACCAGGACCTCCCCAAACCTATGCAGCGAGCTCTGACACAAATGCAGGCCCAATCAAGCCGCATGGAAAGCCTAGTCTCTGATTTATTGTTACTTTCTCGTCTCGAGTCTAGCCAGCATATTAACGATGAAGTCCCTATCAACATTCATCAGATGCTTATCACTATCCATCATGATGCAGAAGTGATCTCACTCGATAAGCAACATCAGGTAACGTTAGATGTCGACACTGAGTTTGATCTGTTGGGTCAGCCCCAAGAACTCCATAGTGTATTCTCGAACCTCGTCTTCAACGCTGTGCGGTACACACCGGAAAAAGGCTTGATTAGTATTAAATGGTTTGTCGATGAGCAAGGTGGGCATTTTTCGGTTACTGATAATGGTATTGGTATTGACTCCATCCACCTACCACGTTTAACGGAACGGTTTTATCGCGTCGATGAAGGCCGTTCTACTGCCACCGGCGGCACGGGGCTAGGATTAGCCATCGTGAAGCATGCGTTATACCGACACGGAGCTCAATTAACCATTGAGAGCCAGCTAGGGAAAGGCAGTACTTTTAACTGCCACTTCCCCCCTGACATGCTGTATTCAACTCAATCGCGTATTGCCCAGCAAAAAAGTGCAACCTGAGTGGGTATATTTACACACCAGCCACCGCTCGTTCGACGTGTTCCTCAACCCAATATAAAGTCGCTCCTATCACAGCGGCGGGCATAACAATCAGGTTTAAAATAGGAACCATAGTGCCAAACTGCACGACAGCACCAAAACTGATAGAGGTGAGACGCCGCTCGGCTAAGAGCTGAGTCATTTTTTTAAAAGTCACCTTATTGTTATCCATCGGGTAATCGCAATACTGGATCGACATCATCCATGCCCCAAACAAAAACCATAAAAATGGAGCAATAATGTTTAAAACAGGGATGAAACTAAACACGATGAGCAAGAACAAGCGCGGCAAATAGTACATCATCTTGGCTAACTCACGCCCTAATGCACGTGGGATCATTTTTACAAACTCGCCCCAGCCCTCATCCGTGACTTCGCGCCCTCGACGCAGTTGCTCAATCTTTTCGGATAGAAAACCGTTAAATGGCGCAGCAATAAGATTGGCGACTATCGAGAAGCCATAATACACCACAACAAGCACCAGCAATGCGAAGAGCGGCCAAAGCAACCAATCCAAGAATGAAAGCCACTCAGGCAGATACGAAAGCCAGTAATCGACCCATACATCAAACTGATCCATCAGCAGCCAAATAGCGCCTGTAAACAACAAGATGTTAATGATCAGTGGTATTAATACGTATTGTCGGATACCGGGCTCAGGCAGCATGCTAAAGCCTCTAAATAAGTACCCAACCCCTTTAACTGGATTACCCTTCATTTACTCTCCTTAGTTACCCATTACAGCATCACAAACAATGTTACACGAATCACAACCGCCACTATCATCATGGCTAACCCAATACGGTTAACTTTATTCTCAAGTGGATTAAAAACGATTGTAGGTTGCCAAAATTGCAAAATCGATTTTACATCTTTGGTTCGCCCAGCATACATACCAAGCGATATAAGAAAAACGATCAGACCACCCCAGAATAGAATCGGTTCAAGCACAGCTAAGAAATACATCATGGCTCCTTACATTAAGCACAGATAATAAGATGGCAACACTGTAATGCGCGCCAGCTAGCCTATCAGAATTGATTTGTTGAGGCTGCACAGCTAGGCTCATCTTACATGCCACTTTGGCCGCATACGATCCTTTTATCGTCTGTCATTACGTTAAATAATAAGAGGTTACTCATGAAAGCTATCCGCCTTGACCAGTTCAGCGAAGTCGACACATTTGCGACACATCTTGCTGTACAAGAGGTTCCAGAGCCCGCTCTAGAAGCCGGTGAAGTGCTGATCCGAACACTGGCCGCAGGCGTAAACCCTATCGATTACAAAACCTGCAGCGGGGGCGGAGCTTCTGCCTTTATCGGTGACTTGCCCTTCATTCCCGGATGGGAGTTTGCCGGTGAAGTTATCGCATGCGGCAGCGATGTAGCCGGGTTTGATTCTGGCGATGCTGTTGTCGGCTTTATTCGCTTTCCTGAACGCGCAGGGTGTTATGCCGAACGCATAGCGGCACCTGCCGACCAAATAGCCCGTCTACCCAAAGGCGTAGCACCAATCACCGCAGCAGGAGCCGCGTTAGCAGGCTTAACAGCGTGGCAGGCGCTCTTTGATAAGGGTAACTTGCAAGCACAACAGCGCGTACTGGTGATGGCCGCTGCAGGCGGTGTGGGTCACCTAGCCGTTCAGTTAGCCAAATGGAAAGGCGCTCATGTTGTAGGCACTGCGTCACCGGCTAACCATGACCATTTACTGACTTTAGGGTGTGATCAGGCCATTGATTACCGTGACGAATCAGCCCTTGAAGCACAGGCACCGTTCGATCTCATTATTGACGGGGTTGGAGGTGGAACGGGTATTAAAGCCATTGCGTTGCTCGCCGCCACAGGCACATTAATCACGCTACCCTCTGTGACAAAAGATCAGGTCATAGCCGCTGCGGAAAAAGCAGGTAAAAAAGCGCTACCCATTCGAGTTGAACCCAATGGTCAGCAGTTGGCAGAACTACTGGCGCGTATCGAGCAACAAGAACTAACAGTCACGGTTGCCGAAACATATCCGTTGGCCGAAGTAGCACGTGCTTTTACGCAAATAGCAACAGGACATACTCGCGGGAAAGTGGTACTAACACTAGACAGTTAACCGGCTGTTACGCAGCGGCGCTTACTCACTATTAAAGTAAGCGCCGCTGGTTTATTTGGCAGCGGTTAACGGTTTGCAGAGAACGCTTTAACTGTGGTTACTGACTTTTTCAGAAACGCAGAACGGTCATCTTTATCATCAATTTCACGAGCTAGTTGCTTAAGCAACTCAGCTATAGTTCCCAACCTAACACCATGTTTCGCTCGCCATATATCATAAGCGTCGTCAAAAACGATACTCACCGCCGGGCCTATATAATCGGCCATCAAATCACGCAATTGGTTCATCAATGACCTCAGCTGCGCCTCAATTGCAGGGTTATTTTTCACAGGAGGTGGATTGGCAGTTGATGTATCGGGAACGACGCTAGGTTCTGGTTCTGTTACCGGTGCGATTGCTTCAATAATAGTCGGCATTACGGACCGCACACTGGTGTTAATCAGCGCCATGTTGACTTCTTTTTCTGTCATCATAATAAGGACCGTTTTATCGTCAACTACATGCCCCATCAACAAACATTCATCAAGCTCAAAAATAATCTCTTTATGGTCTGATCCAATGGAATGAATCGCATTGAAGATTTGATGCGCTACACGCGAGGCGCTTCCCATATTGGTATCCAATATTTCGGGAAAGGTGGATGCCAGTATAGAATCAGGTGTCGCGACACAACTGTGTTGAATGCCACCTAATTGCTCTAACTCTTTTAATAATTCGATCATAGACATAGCGACGCTCAACCCCACTGCAACAGATCATCAACCTGCTGTTTCAACGTCCTGATTGAAACACGGTTTGAGGTTTGAACTCCCAATGTTTGATCTCCCTTGAAAAACACGGATACGTTGTCCTCGGTACTGCTTTTCAGCGATACACTTCTTACCTGCCCTAAATCCGAGGCTTCTTCAAAAACAGTAATCACTCCGGAAACGAAGCCTACAAAATCATTCATTTCAGACGATTCAATTGACGACGTAATTACCTCGCCCATGCTGTCCGTCAGTGCGGCACCACGTACCCCTTGGAAATTCATTACATCATCAACAATTGAGTCTTTCACGACGATCTCAGCCCCTTGGTAAGTGTCCACTTCATAGTGCGGCTCTTCCGGTTGAACATCCGTCTCTTCCAGTACTCTATTTTCATCTCGAATAGTCGCGTCTTCCAATAATTGCGACCAACCATCAAACGACATTTTATCGGCCAGCATGCGCTGTACGAGCGGCAACACAGAACTGCCTTTACGCGCGTCAATAAACTCAACCGTGGCATCAATCCCCAAGGTTTCAAGTGTCGCTTGGTACTCTTCTAATCCAGGTTCGGCCCGCAAATCGGAACGCGTTACCCCAACAATCACGGGTTTACGGGCGATCAGTTCAGCAAACTCTGCCGCGTAATATTTTAGATCCTGCATAGGGTAGTTGCGGGTGTTATCTACAAGAAAAATAATACCCGCACAATCGGCGGCTAAGTTATTCGCTAATAAATCCCACATGAAGCGAAATCGCGACTGACCCGGTGTCCCGTACAACAAGATAGACTCGTCTGCACTAAGATTCATACAAGCATAGTCCATAGCGACCGTTGTTGTGGCTTTTCGTAATCCGGTTAAATCACTTGCCGTCGCCTCTGTTTCTATATTCTGATCATGCTCACTTAACGATCGAATAGCGGATGTTTTACCCGCCCCAACCGGGCCAATAAATAACAGTTTATGGTGTTGCATTAAACTAGGTCCATGCTGACTAACACTCTTAAGTGATATGTTTTTCTTATTTTTATTAATGACCTACAAAAGCCTGTCTTTAGTAGGGGACAGTTAAATGCTTTGCGATAGGTGTATGGAAAATAGCCTATTAAGCAGTATTTTTGAAGTAAATGACGAGCGATTATGCGGAATAATGATCAGAATGTAGCCAGGATATGCTTATTGGCTGCAAAACTGGGAGACTTGGCGCATCAACATGCGGCAAGCTTCACCGCGAATATTCCGATCAATGCACTCATACTTAGCCCACCGCTTGTCGTCTTCGCTGGGTACTTCTTGAAACGCGGGCACGCCTTCGCACAAAGCACTATTGGGCGCCGCTACGGCCAAACAATTTTTAAGAAATAGCCCGGAGCTCACAGAACAACCAAACTCTTGGCAACCGTCAAAATCAGCAAGGGTACGAGTTAGACACGCATTTTGATCATTCTTTTCGCCAAACAAGCGTCCTGCTTGTTGGCTCTGCTCTCTTTCTAACGAACGCTGCTCGTTAAAGTTAGCCACTATCTCCGCTTGGTTGCTCCATAAGTATCCCGCGATTACTGCGATAACCACGAGAAACCCTACAAATAGCTTTGCAAACATGGAGATATTAGCCTCGCTTATACAAACCAACAACGCAACAGCACAGACCGACAACGGCTAGCAGCATTCCACCATTTACCTGCAAAGGATGCCGCATCATAAAAGGAATAAAGGGATGAGTTTGCGCGTTATCACATAGCTGGCGCAGGTAATCAAAAGAGCCTCCTTGCGCACGGCAACTATCGACGAGGCTATATTCATAAATATAACCTCCCATTAGTAGCACACAAGGTACAATTAAGAGCAACAATCCCAACTTAAGCATTAATGGTCATCATCACTGATTCCAATGTTACTAAAGCCTTGATTACGGGCAAGTTCACGTAAGTCTGAAACAAAAGCTTTAGTCATGGTTTTAGTCGACATCAGACGCTCAATAACTTCTTCGTGGAACTCATCTTCCTGAACCATAAGGTCATGGTTAGAAATCAGCCGGATTATTTGCTCATCCGACATTTGATCATCGCCCTCACTTAGTTCGATAAACATAGCCACGCATTCACGCGATACATTACCCACCGCAATGGCTTCATCGACATCGGCTTCTAAGATACAAACCAACGTTGAATAAAGTGACACAACTGCATCTAACGCTGGAGAGGCACCATACATCTCGTACTCATCTAAGTCGGGCATATTAGCCTCAACTTTGTCGAGCTGTACTTCAAAATTCATTTTAGCCCCACCTGGGACCAAGGACTGCCATACACCATCCAGAATGGTTTCTAGCTGAGTGGTATTACCAAACTCAACTAATTTGCTAAACAGAATGAAATTGGGAAATTGTCGTTCAGTTAGCGCTGCGCAATAAGCCGCTAGTTTACTATGATCCAGAGAGCGAAGTTGTGGCTCAACAGGCAGTCTATCAGTCATATACAGATCTCGGCGTTAGATGGTGACGTGTCTATTGTAAGGGTTTTAGCGGAATTTGCAGCCAAAACACTCAGTAAAGCCGGTGGAATTACGGATAAATCTCATGATTTTTTACTGTTATACTACTTATATTCGTTAAAACGAGTATGTTTCGCCGATAACGCGCAAGATCGCGCTTAAAAGCAGAGCCCGAATAACAACCTCAAAACACGTAACTTGCTAGTAAGAGAAAAATAATGCAAAGCAACCGCTTAAGTCAGCTCGTGAAGCTGCTTGACGGCCTCAGCGAGTGGACAGGACGAGTCATTTCTTGGCTTACCCTACTGATGGTCGTCGTGACGTTTATAATTGTTGTCATGCGCTATGCGTTCGACATGGGTAATATCGCCCTGCAAGAATCTGTGATTTATATGCACAGCTTTGTTTTCTTACTTGGGGCCGCTTATACCCTCAAGCATGATGGTCATGTCCGTGTTGATATTTTTTATCGCCCGGCTAGCGAACGCACTAAAGCCGTTATCAATATTATTGGCACCTTGTTTTTGCTGTTCCCCGTTTCAATCTTTATCGGTTACATCTCTTGGGAATATGTCTCTACCTCGTGGGCACTCAAAGAGGGCTCTCAAGAAGCGGGCGGCATTCCCTATCGTTACCTCCTCAAAACGACATTAATTGTGATGCCTGCACTCATTGTATTACAAGGAATCGCAGAGCTAGGCCGCAGTGCTTTGGTCTTGCGCGGCGAAAGCCATCTCATTGAGGAAAATGTAACGGAGCACCCACTATGACCGAGTATTTATCGCTTTTATTGTTTGTGGCGGCAGTCGGTGTCCTATTAATGGGCTATTCCGTTGCGTTTTCGTTGGCAGGCACCGGGTTATTATTCGCCGGCATAGGTGCTGTTACTGGCCATTTTGATACCGTTTTTCTTGAAGCTATCCCCAACCGTTTATTTGGTGTAATGAATAACGAGGTACTCATTGCAGTGCCGCTATTCGTATTCATGGGGGTTATGCTCGAAAAGTCGAAAATAGCTGAAGAGCTATTAGATACAATGTCCGTTATGTTCGGACCGATGCGTGGCGGTTTAGGTATTTCTGTAACCGTAGTAGGTATGTTACTGGCCGCGAGCACAGGTATTGTGGGCGCAACGGTTGTTACCATGGGCTTGTTGTCATTGCCGACAATGCTTCGCCGTGGTTATGATCCACAAGTGGCTACCGGTGTTATATGCGCATCAGGTACGCTAGGTCAGATCATCCCTCCGTCAATTGTACTCGTTCTCTTAGGCGACGTGATTAGTTCGGCGTACCAGCAAGCACAATTGGATCAAGGTATCTTCTCACCCGAAACGGTTACAGTAGGCGATTTATTCCTAGGGGCCTTAGTACCTGGGCTACTACTCGTTGCTGCTTATATTGCTTACCTCATTGGCAAAGCTATTTTCTCACCGCACACGGTTCCAGCTATTCCTAAAGAAGAACGTGACGGTGTCACTAACTTAGGCGCACGCATTCTAAAAGCACTGGTACCACCCATTCTGTTAATTGGGTTGGTTTTAGGCTCTATTTTAGGCGGCTTCGCGACCCCTACGGAAGCAGCAGCAGTCGGCGCCGTTGGTGCAATAGCCCTATCCATATTTAATGGCAGCTTCTCTCTTAACATTATGAAAGAAGTCATGCGCTCAACCACCCAAGTCAGCTCCATGGTCTTTATCATCTTGGTAGGCGCATCTATATTCTCACTCGTTTTCCGTGGCTACGGCGGCGACGACATGGTCCGGGACTTTTTAACCGATTTACCGGGCGGTGTTTGGGGCGCATTGGCAATGGTAATGCTGGTGATGTTTATCTTAGGGTTCTTCCTCGACTTTATCGAAATCACCTTTGTGGTGGTACCTATCGTCGCTCCAATTTTGTTAGCCATGGGGTTAGACCCTATTTGGTTAGGCATCATGATTGCCCTTAACCTACAAACCTCTTTCTTAACACCGCCGTTTGGCTTTGCGTTATTCTATTTACGCGGCGTGGCGCCAGACTCAGTAACCACTGGGCAAATTTATCGCGGTGTCATTCCGTTCATCATTATTCAATTAATGATGCTCGCACTGCTGGCTGTATGGCCTTCTTTAGCCACATGGTTACCCGAGATAGTTTACGGTTAATAGCTCTTCATCTACGTTTTTTACAAAAGCCGTCATCTGACGGCTTTTTTATACCTGCAAGAACCGCGCAGACTGAGGACTGCGACAGCACTATATAATCCAAGCCTTTTATCACTCTACGTTTAAAAGGAACCCTACGGGTTAAATAGTGACAAAGAATGTAGAGATAAACTGGAGATGAGAACATGAACAGACGCCGTTTTTTAACCCAAACGAGTTACTTGATCGCGGCAGGTACCTTAGCCACAGTCGCCCCATATTCATTGGCGAATGATAAACAAACCTTCGAGATCATGCGCTCAGAAAAAGAATGGCGCGCGCTACTGACTGACGCTGAATACGCAGTGATGAGAGAAGAAGCAACGGAACGCCCCAACAGCAGTCCTTTACTACATGAAAAGCGTGCGGGGGTCTTCCATTGCAAAGGCTGCGATTTAGCCCTCTATGATGCGAGCACAAAATATGAAAGTGGTACTGGCTGGCCGAGCTTTTATCAAGAGCTACCAAACGCAGTAGCAACCAAGGAAGATAGGAAGCTATTTAGCGTCCGTACCGAGGCTCATTGCCGACGTTGTGGCAGTCATCTCGGACATATATTTGAAGATGGTCCAGCCCCTACCGGCTTGCGCCACTGCTTGAATGGCATCTCATTGACGTTCCAACCGGCCTAAGGCTAGTTGGGGCACTTTAGCTGGCTAATTTCTTGGTCTACTTGTGCAAAGATACTGTCTAAGGCGCGCGTGGCTAACGCAAAGTAGTTTTGAGCATCGAGTAATTCGCCATCTACTTGCGTCATGTTTTCAAGTACCGATAGAAAGTGACTAATTGGCTCCCCTGCCTCGTGGCCAGAGTTCGTTGATTGGCTTGGTGATAACATGGCACTCACAATTTGCCCGTGCAAATACAGCAAACGAATGCGAGCCACACTATCACAGTGTCCCGCCGCAGACACACCCGTACCGATCGCTCTTGCTTGACCCACGTATTCTGCCGCTTGTAAGACTTGCATTAGGCGTACATTGGTTGAAGATGTATTGGCTGCTGACTCTAACGAATGCGCATCAGCTACGTCTTCAATTAAATAAAGAAAGTTAGTAATCAGCTTATTATGTTGCGTTAAATTACTCGCCAAACCCAATGTCTCATACTGCCCATTAAGACGCGACCAATGATCGGTGATTCCACGAAAACGGCTGTTATTCATAAAGCCATCAAGCATGGCTATATCCGCCAATAAGCGGGAAATGTCGCGCTCAAGCGTTTCTATTTGACCAATTTGAGAATGATCACCGCCAAGATAACCGGTGGTTAAACCTCGATGCTGCTGCGCTTTAATCAGCACCTCTACTAACCGCTTGATGTAACTAATGCCCTCTACCTTTTGATGGGCGGCGTATTTTTTTAGCCATCGCACCCGTAAAAAAACGCCCGCGACAATCACAAGACTTAAAATGACAACCACAAACACACCAGTTGATATAAGCATTATGTCTCCTGAGAGCTACTGTCTGTTAAATGAAGAAGATGCTTAGCTACAAATGATACTTGGTCCGCCATATAATTATTTTCATTAGACTTTTCAACCACATGCCCTACCTGTTCCGAGATTTCTTCTGATGCACTCCGCTGCTGACTAGCAGCATTAGAAATTTCCGCAATATTACTCGCAACGTCGGCAGAGCTATGTACAATTTGCAGCAACTGCTGATCGGTTTGTTGAGTTCGCTCCACCGATTGCTGTGCAACTAATGTCACTTGCGACATAGACTCGCGTACACGCCCCATTTGATGCGTCACAGAATCAATCGTTTTAGAGATATCACGCGCACTGTTTTGCGATAACTCGGCTAGGTTTCTTACCTCATCAGCGACTACAGAAAACCCTCGACCATGTTGACCGGCTCGTGATGCCTCAATCGCCGCATTTAAAGCCAATAAGTTAGTTTGCTCAGCGATGTTACTCACCAATGCCGACATTTTAGCCACCTTGGTCGACTCGGCTTCGAGTGTTGTCAGTTGTTGCTCCGTTTGGCTAGCTAATGATTCGACATGCTCAACATCGCTTTTGACTAAATTAATACTCACACTACCCTGCTGAGCTAACTCTCCTGCTTGGGTAGCCAGCACCAACACCTCATCTAAGCGCTCGACCATACTGGTGACATTTTGCCTAATTTGGGTAACAGCAACGGCCATAGACTCAGTTGCTTCTGTTTGGCCATGCGTATTAGCGGCCATATGTTCAGCATGCGTTGAAAGCTCAGCCGCCGAGTGCGCTATTTCGGCAATAATGTCCTGCGCCTCTTTCGCTGTCCGATTAGCCTCCTTAGTAGAGGTAAGCACATGCTGATCGGCCATACGCCGCTCTTGTGGCATCGCTGAACCCAAAGAGGAATGATTAGCCGTTTGCTCCACAAGCAACGAGGGGAAACGCTCCTTACCCCCTTTTAAGCTCCACAAATAAGCCATCACTAATAGCAACGCCACACTTTGCAGAAAAACAGCTAGATACAGATCCGCTAACCCAATTGCGACAGCAACTGATGCACTTGAAAATAAGCCAACCCCCCAAAGGGTGATTGGACTGCTCATTGTTTTACAGAAAGACCTTTGCCACATAACACAACCGAAGGATTCAATGCTCATAGGGTATAGCTAGCAAATTCTGCACCATCAAGATAGCACCAGCGACTAGAGTTCATTCGCTTAAATTAGGGTATACACGTAACTCAGAGCCTAAATTAAGAGACGATATAAAGGCTTTACGCGTAAATGCTCAGCAACTCTCTAGCGTACACATCGGCCGGCGAGACTAAACGGGACATTCAAATACTTTAGCACAGCACCATGCCCTATAAAGGCGCACAAAAAAGCCGACTCAATAGCCGGCTTTTGACATTCTGCACTCAATTAATGCATTGAGGGTTAAGCGAGGGGGTTACGAGCATTTAAGTAAGCTTGCTCAGAAACTTGATGCCACTTAGTCGCTTGATCACGGAACTTAACGAACGAATCAAATACTTTCTTCGTAATCTCGTCCTTGGACGCTTCTTCTGCTACCACTTCATCAGATAACGCTTTAATTTTATTTAATACATCATCTGGGAATTTACGCAGCTCCACACCGTGGTCATTTACTAATTGCTCAAGAGCACGGTTGTTCTTCGCTGTGAAGTCAGCCAGCATATCTTGGTTTGCAACACGAATCGCCGTGCGCACAAGCACTTGCAAGTCTTCTGGCAGCGCCTCTAATGCTTCTTTGTTGATAAAGCATTCCATTGTAGAACCCGGCTCATGCCAACCTGGGTAGTAGTAATACTTCGCTGCTTTATACAAGCCAAACGCCAAATCATTATATGGACCAACCCATTCAGTTGCATCGATAGCACCTGATTGCAGTGATGGGAAAATCTCACCGCCGGGTAGTAGTACCGGGGTACCGCCCGCACGTTTAAGTACTTCACCGCCCAGCCCAGGAATACGCATTTTTAGGCCTTCCAGGTCAGATACCGTGTTAATCTCTTTATTGAACCAACCGCCCATTTGTACGCCAGTGTTACCAGCAGCGCCAGGTACCAGACCAAACGGTTCGTACACTTCTTCCCACAGCTCCATACCACCGCCGTGATACAACCAGCTGTTCATCTCTTGCGCAGTCAAGCCAAATGGGACAGATGTAAAAAACTGTGCCGCACGACTCTTGCCTTTCCAGTAATAAGCAGCCCCATGACCGAGCTCTGCTGTACCGCGAGATACCGCATCGAAGATTTCCAATGCGCCAACTAGCTCTTTAGCGCCATAAACTTTAACTTGGATACGGCCACCGGTCATTTCACCGATTAACTTGGCTAAGAAATTAGCGCCTGTTCCTAATCCAGGGAAGTTTTTTGGCCACGTAGTAACCATTTTCCATTTATATTCTGGCGCGGCTTGTGCCGTGCTAGATACCATTGCACCTGCAGCAACTGACGCGGCACCGGCACCTTTGAGAAATTGACGACGCTTCACTGGTCTACCCCTTTATTGTTTTATTTGAGTATAGCAATCTGAAAATACCATGCACTTTAGACCCCTGCAACGCTGGGGTACAGTCGCCTGAATACGTACGTGGTAATACGGACTCAGCTGTTCGACTAAGTGTCGAGGGCATGGTTACTACCTCGACTGGAGGTTGTTAAACAATATGTTAGCTTATTTTTCTCTTGTTACGGATATTACATCGTAAACTGTTTATCTAAACACGTCTTTAAGCGCGCTTTATCCGTTTCGTAGGGTAAGCTATCTAGTGACCGTTGACGTGCTTCAGCCAAAAATTCTTTAGCCGTTGCTTTACAACCGTCGTCAGACATCAGCTCTAATGAGCGTAACGCTTTTTGCAAACGCACCCCCACTTCTACCATCGCAGCACCGTCGCGGGACAGTGGCATAAACGCCGCATCAAATAACGAAAATTCAGGCAGTGCTGGCACATGTAAACGGTCATGTTGAGGCTCCTTAGGCTCACAGCCTTGCACACGGACAGCCATGACACGCACTAACGTTTCAATGACATCAATGGCGGTACCTGGATCATTGATCCCCGGGGACAGAGCACGCGAGCCAATCTCTGATAATGCGATGAGTCCAAAGCACGGGTCTTGCTCAAAAGAGCGACGATCGCCAATCACAAAAGCCGAGCGGATATCATCCACCAGCTCGTGCGACAATCCCGCTTCATCGTTTCTCAATGTGACATAAAGAATCGGTAAATTAGGTGTGCAATAAGCCCCTGGACGGCGCTCAAGATAGAAGTCGGCATCAATCTCTTCAGCGATTTTTTGTAACTTTGGAACATCGATATTCTGAATATAACCAATCTGATGATGATCTATAACGGCGGGGCGATCAGGCTTTTCTGTTCTTTCAAAGCCTCCCATATAGGGGTTATTACAATGAACTTCCATGGCCTCTTTAGCGACCCGCTCTACTCGTGAAATAGTTTCACTAACACGGCCTAAGTCCCCCAAATGATCAATCCAGCGCAGCAGCGTAATTACTATTAGTGCCACTAATATCAACGTGGCGGCAAATAAGACTAATCGCCCTCCGCCCCCGTATAACCCCGTGTTTAGCGCAATCAACCCCACTAAACTAAACAGAAAGGCACCCAAAAAAGTGGACAATGCATTTTGTGCGGTAGTGTCTTGCAGTAACAAGCGTGTTGCACGCGGTGTCGCCGTACTAGCAGCGGCACTCGTCGCCGAGACCAAGGTACTCAGTGAAAAAGTCGTCACTGTCAACATACTGGAAGCAATAATCGTCAAAATGGCGGTAACGGTTTCAGCGCCAACAAGCTCCGTTAACTGTTCGGGAATATATGGCCCAATCCAAATCGCGATCAGAGCGCTAATAATAGCCGCGGCACAGAATAAAGCGGCTCTCACCCATAACCGCTCGGCCATCCGTTTTAATCGCCACCAGTGTCTGTTCATCCCTTTCTCCTTTTCGAATAACGTCGCGCTGCAGAGGTTATTAAGCTCACATCATACGCAAGCATCCCTCAGTATTCTTGCATTAATATCGCATGGCAATCTGGTTAGGTTGTTTCCTTTTTCATTGATATACTTGAGGTTCTTCATGACTGTTTAGGAAACAGCTTGCTTTGAACTCAGCTAATTTACTTAAGTCCATTACCGATGCACGCCCTAAGCTGAGAAAATCTGAGCAAAAGGTGGCCGACTTTGTGCTGCTCAATCCCAATGACGTAATTCACATGCGTATTGTTGATTTGGCTGCTCAAGCACAAGTCAGTGAGCCAACCGTTGTGCGCTTCTGCCGAGCTCTGCACTACGACGGTTTTCAAGACTTCAAGCTGACCCTCGCACAGGGATTAGCCAGTAGCACGAATTTTGAGCAGTTTGCGCTGGATTCCAAAGATACCGTTGCCGAATTTAAGCAAAAAATCTTTGATTCCATGATTGGCAATATGGTTAACATCCGCGATCAGTTAGATGCCGCTACGCTAGAAAGTGCCATTGACGCTCTGGTTAAAGCAAAACGTATCGAATTTTACGGCTTTGGCGCCTCTGCAGCCGTCTGTAGCGATGCGCAGCATAAGTTTTACCGGTTACAAATCTCGGCTGCCGCTTACTCCGACCCGCACATGCAAACCATTTCCGCTGTATCAATGAGTAAAAGCGATGTCGTGGTCGCCATATCACAAACAGGGCGCACCAAAGACTTGTTGCATACGGCTAAACTGGTTAGGGAAGCTGGTGCGACGTTAATTACGCTGTGCCCTAGTCATACGCCGTTGGCTGAAATTGCCACAATCCCTATTCATATCGATATTGAAGAAGACAAAGACCTCAGCACGCTCATGTCGTCCCGCGTGATGCATTTGGTCGTCATTGATATCCTAGCCGTAGGCGTTGCTATGCGACTTGGCCCGGCATTAATCGACCACCTCAAAACAATCAAACGAAGCTTACGCTCGCTACGCCAAAATGATAAACGCTTAGTAACTCGACGAAACGATAACACTGACGACTAGGCGCAGCTCACTATTTACGACGGTTCTTCGAGCAAAAAGATCTACATAGCATCCTGCGAGTGTCGAAAGCTATTTAATTAGCACTAAAGTCGTCTATCTTCGTCATAAAATTGTAATCCTCAATGATTAATCTGCCTGAACAACGCAATACCTGGTTGAAAAACGATCAGTAATTGGGTAAAAAAAGGGACATCAGTTAAAAACTGATGAACCTACTCGGTTCACGGACTCGATAATAATGAGTGAGGTTACAAAAGATGCTTAATCAAAAAAGCGGTAATCTAAGCGACGTACAAATCGAAATTATTGATACTCTGATTGGTTACGAAGACGAGGAAAAGCAACGCAGCAAGCAAGTCGCCTCTAAGCGTTTACTAGCAGCAAGACGCGCAATTGAAGCGCACCGCGAACAAAAGCGCCTAGAAAAAGAAGCCCTAGACACATGGTTTGACGACATCTAGTCGACAAAATAAAACAGACTCTGATACATAAGGCTACCAGTGCCTAATTACAAAGGTAGCCTGTCACCCTAGGGTACTTGCCTTTAATAGTTTAAAGGCTCCAACACCCGATTACGCTTAGTGCTCTGGGTAGATAATATTCAACGGCACAGAACGCCCTCCATCCAAGACTACCGCAGCATGATGGCGCTTGAGCTGTCTAGGCTCCGGAGCACCACACGAATGTGCAATCGTCTCCACTTCATGCACTAGATTATGATGGTAGTGCGCTACCCGCTCCGCTTTATCAATAGGAACTAGCCCTTGGTTCAAATCAGGATTGTGAGTTGTCACACCCGTAGGACACGTATTTTTATTACACTGCAATGCCTGAATACACCCTAGCGCAAACATAAACCCGCGCGCACTCACAACAAAGTCAGCCCCTACACAAATGGCGGCCGCCACATCGGTCGGGTTAATCATTTTCCCAGAAACAATAATGCGAATACGGTCACGTAGTTCATACTGAATCAGCTTGTTGACCAATATAGGTAAGCTCTCACTGACCGGTAAGCCAACGCTATCCATCAAAGGCATCGGTGCCGCTCCTGTGCCACCGTCAGCGCTATCCAGTGTGATAAAATCTGGTGCAGCCTCTATACCGCGCTTCAATACTGCCTCACAAAACTGATCCAACCAATCGGTCGTCCCCAGCACCAACTTAAAGCCCACGGGTTTCCCTGTCACTTCGCGAATATGAATCAGACGGTCAAGCAAATCATCCATTGAGGCGATATCAGGATGTCGATTAGGGCTGATCGATGCATGCCCTACGGGTATACCGCGAATATCTGCGATTTCTTGATTAACCTTTTCTGCCGGTAATATTCCCCCTTTCCCAGGCTTGGCTCCCTGGCTGAGCTTAAGTTCAAACATTTTCACCTGCGGGTGCGCCGCTTTCTCACGCAGTTTTTCATCAGATAAGAGGCCTTCGCTGTTACGCACGCCATATTTAGCCGTACCAATTTGAAAGACAATATCGCAGCCTCCTTCTAAATGGTAAGGCGACAGCCCGCCTTCTCCGGTATTCATCCAGCACCCCGCTTTGGCTGCCCCACGCGATAGCGCTTGAACCGCCGGTTTTGATAAAGCCCCGTAGCTCATCCCCGAAATGTTGAAGAAAGAAGGTGCATCATAAGGCTCGCGACAATATGGCCCGATACGCATAGGCTGCGATGCTGCTGAATCTTCCGACAAGGTTGGAAATGGGCAGTTTAAAAAATAGTAAGTACCCGCTCGACGTAAGTCACGCGTAGAACCAAATGCGACCGTGTTATCAACATTCTTTGCCGCGCGATAGGCCCAACTACGCTGGGCGCGGTTAAAGGGCAGCTCCTCTCGATCCATCGCAAAGAAATATTGGCGGAAAAACTCACCCAGATGCTCAAAAAGGTATCGAAACCGACCAATCAACGGATAATTGCGCAAAATCGTTTGTGAAGTTTGTTTACGATCATGGCGGTACATAACAACGCCCGCTATAACCAACACAACAAAGATTACCAAAAATAAAATGCCAATCGTGGCAATAAAGTTTACTGCAAATGAAGTAACCGTTTCGTTCACCTGTTGTCTCCCTGCTTTTGTATTGTTGCTTTTTTTACTCGCTCTTGTTGGTGCGACTATAGCACCCCACTTACTTGGCTCCCATAGCCGTTATACATCTACAGTCAGCAAATATTTCAATTGTTAACAGAAATATGTCGATTGGAAATTCGTCATTAACTCGCCGCCTTTCTAATTGAAAGTGAGCCCCGCCTGCCGCAGTGATTTAACAGCTATCTGTATAAACCGCTGAACGACAGGCTGGTGTGCTTCCAGATTTAGATATTCCAACGATAAAGACAACGAATACAAAACATCCAAAACAAGAATAACGGGAGTGTTTCCATGAAAATGAAATCCGGTCTTTTAGCACTAGCTATGTCAGCAGCCATTGCGACACCTTTCGCCACAGCCGCTGACAAGCCAGTAGTAGGTTTGATCACAAAAACGAATACCAACCCATTCTTCGTTAAAATGCGCGAAGGTGCTCAGGAAAAAGCTGACGCGATGGGCGTTGATCTACGTACATTTTCCGGTAAATTTGACGGTGACAACCAATCTCAAGTGCAAGCTATCGAAAACCTTATCGCGTCAGGCGCTAAAGGTATCTTGATTGCCCCAAGCGACCCAGTAGCTATCGTTCCAGCCATTGATCGTGCACGTAAAGAAGGTTTGTTAGTCATCGCTCTCGACACTCCATTAAGCCCTGCTGATGCGGCTGATGCTACGTTCGCCACTGATAACTACAAAGCAGGCGTTTTGATCGGTCAATGGGCCGCTAAAACATTAGGCGATGACGCTGCAAACGCGAAAATTGCCATGCTCGACTTAAACAGCAGCATGATCACAGTTGACGTTGCACGTGACCAAGGCTTCTTAGAAGGCTTTGGCATCGATGTAAAAGATCCAAACAAAATCGGTGACGAATCTGATGCCCGTATCGTCGGTCATGACGTAACAAGCGGTGCCGAAGAAGGTGGTCGTCGTGCCATGGAAAACTTGCTGCAAAAAGATCCGGGCATCAACGTGGTTTACACCATTAACGAGCCTGCGGCTGCCGGTGCCTACGAGGCGATTAAAGCGGCTGGCCGCCAAGACGATGTATTAATCGTATCGGTAGATGGCGGCTGCCCTGGTGTTGAAAACGTTAAAGATGGCGTGATCGGCGCAACGTCTATGCAATTCCCTCTACGCATGGCATCTATGGGTGTAGAAGCTGTACTTGAGTACGCTAAAACAGGTACTAAACCTTCAGCAACTGAAGGCTTAGACTTTGTTAACACAGGTGTAGAACTCATTACCGACGCACCTCAAGACGGTGTTAAATCTACGTCATCTAAAGATGGCCTAGGTATGTGCTGGGGCTAATAACTCCGCGTTTTATATAAGTCCAGCAGGGCAGAGCTGCCCTGCTTTTACTGCGTAACACCGGGAGATCCTCATGGCCAATCCTGCATCAGCCCCCAAACAAGAAGCCGCTCAACACGAGCTAGTTGCTTCATCAGCCAAAGGCGATTTCGCTAAGTTTGAAGCTGAAAAACTCTCTTTTATGGAACGAGCACACCGCTTCTTCCACCAGCACCCAACAGCGGCACCGGCCATCGTATTACTGCTAGCGGTAGCTGCTTTTAGTTTTATTATCGGGGATCGTTTCTTACACCCGTATAACATGTCCTTGATCCTCCAACAGGTAACGATCATCGGCATTTTGGGTATTGCCCAAACCCTCATTATATTAACTGCGGGTATCGACCTCTCTGTCGGTGCCATCATGGTACTCACCTCTGTCATCATGGGCCGAATGGCCATTGATATTGGCTTGCCTCCTTTTGCCGCATTAGGTATCGGCTTATTTGCTGGTGCAGTCTGCGGTTATATTAATGGCTTACTCGTTACTTTTTTCCGTTTACCGCCTTTCATTGTGACATTGGGTACATGGAATATCTTTTTTGCCTTGAACTTGTGGTATTCAAAAAGCGAAACGATCCGCTCACAAGCCATCGACAATGTCGCGCCACTACTACACTGGACCGGGCAAACCATAGAGTTTTTTGGTGCCAAACTTAGCTATGGCTCACTGCTGATGCTGGCACTGTTTTTATTAGTTTGGTACGCACTGAATTGGACCGCTTGGGGCCGCCATGTGTATGCCACAGGTGATGACCCTGCCGCAGCACGCTTAGCAGGTATCCGTACTGATCGTATCCTCATGTCTGTCTATGTCGTTGCCGGTATCGTGTGTGCCATCGGTGCTTGGGCGTTAATTGGTCGCATCGGCTCAGTCAGCCCACAAGCAGGCATGATGGCTAACCTAGACAGTATCACCGCCGTGGTTATCGGTGGCTGCAGTCTCTTTGGTGGCCGTGGAGCCATCTTCGGAACCTTGATTGGCGCCCTTGTGGTTGGTGTATTCCGTAATGGTCTTGCACTGGCGGGTGTTGATGTACTCTGGCAAGAATTTACCGTCGGCTTACTGATTATTGTTGCAGTAGGTATGGACCAGTGGATCAGGAAGGTGTGATATGAGCATTACTAACGTTTTAGAAGGTCGTAACCTCGTTAAACGCTATGGCCACGTAACGGCCATGGACGGTGCAGATTTTGACTTGCGTCGCGGTGAAATCCTAGCGGTTATCGGTGATAACGGTGCTGGTAAATCCTCCCTGATCAAAGCGTTGTCAGGCGCTATGATTCCAGATTCAGGTGAGATCAAACTGGATGGCAATCCTATTAGCTTCAAAAGCCCAATGGATGCGCGTAATTCAGGCATCGAAACTGTGTATCAGAACTTAGCGGTATCTCCATCACTCGGTATTGCTAACAACCTATACCTAGGACGCGAACGCCGTCGCCCAGGTATTTTAGGCTCTGTTTTCAGAATGCTAGACCGCAAGGCGATGGAAGATGAGGCCAAACAAAAACTAAGCGATCTTGGCTTGTTAACCATCCAAAACATTAACCAAGCGGTAGAAACGCTTTCAGGTGGTCAGCGTCAAGGGGTTGCCGTAGCGCGTGCAGCTGCGTTTGCGAAGCATGTTGTTATTATGGATGAGCCGACCGCCGCACTAGGGGTAAAAGAATCCCGTCGCGTGTTGAATTTGATTAAGGACGTACGTGACCGTGGTTTGTCCGTGGTACTTATCAGCCATAACATGCCCCACGTTTTTGAAGTAGCCGATCGAATCCACATCCACCGTTTAGGTAAACGTGTTGCGGTCATAAAACCCAGCACACACACCATGAACGATGCGGTGGCGATTATGACGGGTGCAATGAACCCTGAAGATCATCAGGCAGGTGCTTTCGCGGAATAACGAGCATCCTTTATCCGGCTCTGTAGACTTGGTCATACTGGGCAGAGCCGGATTCTTTTCTCCCCACCCCATTCAAACCGCCTTTCTTAACACTCACACTAACTCACTGCACACACCTGCGTAAAACTCACCAAGTTTTAGCGGACTTATTATTTTCTGGTGTAATCAGCACCGCAGGGATGAGCACTTCGTTTGTTTCTAGCGTATGGCCTTGCATCAATTCATACCCCATTTCGACGGCCTTTTTAGCCATCTGTGTTGGAGACTGTGTCGCTGTTCCACGAATCAGTGTGTTGGGTTGCGACATAGCTTCGATCACTGAAGGCGCACCGTCCACGCTCACGATAATGAACTCATCACGGCCTGATTGTTGGGCGGCCACTTCCGCACCCAGCGCAGCCGGATCATTAATGGTAAAAACCGCATCGATATGCGGATAGATCATTAACAAGTGCGTCATCATTTCCAAACCGCCCTCGCGGCTGCCACCACTGTTGCGATCATCTGATAAAATGGTGATATCTGGGTAATCAGCTAACACGGCTTCACAACCTTGAACACGCTCAATAATAGACGATACTTGCGGGCCATTTAGAATAACCACGTTACCTGCGCCATTGATCTGCTCGGCTATATACTGGCACGCTATTTCACCAGCCTGAGGGTTGTTGGTAGTAACAGTGGCATCGGCTCCCGCGGCGTTCACATCCACAGCGAGCACCTTTACGCCGGCTTGTTGAGCTCGGGCGATTGCTTCTTCAAAGGCGTCGTAGACAGCGGCGGATAATAAGATCATATCGACCCGCTGTGATACAAACTGATCTATTTGGCGACGCTGGCGCTCTACATCGTACGCACTGGATACAAGGATTACCTCTGCATTGTCGCCTACTAACTCTTGCGCCTTTGCTTTCGCACCTTGAGCGATGCGTGCAAAAAACGGATTACCTAAGTCCGACACCGAAACGCCAATTTTTAGACGAGCCGGCGGCTCCGCTAGTGCATGAAAACAAGTTCCCACGCTCACCGCGCATGCTAAAAGTAATGGCGCATATTTTTTATAAATCATGATACTCATTCCGCCTATCCTGATGCATCATTGCCTTGCCCTCCAAGGGAGGCCGTAGGATGATTTAAACGTCGATGAACGGCTACGGCTAATTCATCACGCGTATATGGCTTTGCGAGCAACGCATGGCTGTCGAGTAAGCCATAGCGTTGTTTTAACTGCTGTTTATGTAATCCGGATGTCAAAAGTACAGGCAACGCTGACCAACGCGCGTTAATCATGTCACTCAACTGAACGCCATTAACAGCACTTCCAAGGTTAATATCCGTCAGTACAAGCGCCACATCGTTTGCTTTATCTAACGCGTCCATTGCCCCCGCAGCATGGTTAACTACCGTTACCTGATACCCTAAACTTTCCAATAACGCTTCAGCAGTTTGTGCTACCTGAGCATCGTCTTCAACCAACAATACATGCTGGCCGCTGCCCTTCGTATTTTCTTGTGTCGATAGTGTGCTGTTTGCTTGTGTCGTTGTTTCAATCACTCTTGGCAGCCAAATTTCAATCTGCGTGCCTTTGCCCTCGGCGCTGGTTATATGAATATCGCCGTTAGACTGCTTCACAAAGCCATACACCATACTGAGCCCTAAACCGCTGCCTTCGCCAATTTCTTTGGTGGTAAAGAAGGGCTCAAAAACCCGACGTAATATCGATTGAGGTATTCCGCAACCCGTATCGCTCACAGTGATGGCTAACAAATCACACCGCCGACCATTTAATAACTGATCTGTGAGCTGTCGGGTTTTAAAAGATACAGAGCCGCCATTGGGCATTGCAGCGCTACTATTGATCGCTAAATTCAACAACGCATTTTCTAGCTGGCTAGGGTCAACCGATACCCACCAATCAGCCGCCTGCAGATCTAACTGGATTTCAGTCTGTTCGCCCACACTGTATTCCATTAAATCCAACATGCCTTCGATCAACCCGTCCACTTCGGTGGTTTCAGGTTGCAACAGTTGTTTACGCGAGAACGCTAACAAACGCTGGGTGAGGCTTTTGCCTCGCTCGGCGGCCGATAAAGCCCGTTGCGCATAGCGCAATTGTTTACCCCCAGCAGGGAGCGAGTCTTCTAATAATTGTAAATTTCCAAAGATCGCAGCCAATAAGTTGTTAAAGTCATGGGCGACACCACCTGTGAGTTGGCCTAACACTTCCATCTTTTGTGATTGGCGTAACTGCGCTTCTATCGTTTTACGCTCAGTTAAGTCGCTATACAAGGTAACGAACCCACCGTCAGGCATTGGGTTACTACGAAATTCGACAACGCGCCCGCCTGGAAAATGCCGTTCAAACCGCTGAGTCCGTTGTTTACGAAGCTGATTAACCTCATCCCTATCCAAAGCCATACCATCCAGAGCCCAGCTGTCTTGGGCTTCTTGCGAGAGCAAAGGGTGTATGGATTCAATTGGCATACCCGGTTTTAGCTGATTAGCGGGCAGCTCTAGAATGGAGACATACTGAGGATTCCAAGCAATCAGCCTATTATTTTCATCAAAAACGCTTAAACCATCATTAATATTTTCAAAAATAGTCTCTAGTAAGCGCGACTGTTCTTTAAGGTTTTGACTAATACGATCGATTTCTACTGCGTTTTCTCTAAAGACCTCAAACGCACGCGCCAACTCCCCTATTTCATCACGACGCTCAACTGCCGGTGTAGGCAGCTGCTTTTCGCCCGCCGCTAAACGAGTCATCACCTTAGTAACTCGGCCAAGATGCCCCGTCAACTCCCTTACTACCCAGATACCCCCTAAAGTGGCCGTAAAGCATAGCAAGGCAAAAAGTAGAATACTGGTTTTTCCCGAGTTAACGGCGTTGCCAACTTGGTCACTTTGCGCGGTGATTTGCTGTTGAACATTATCAACGAAATGTTTAACTTCGCCGCTCAACTGGTCGGAAACAGCCCGGGTAGAAGCCAATAAAAAAGCCCGACGCTGCTGCAGTATTAACTGATCACGGCGCACAGAATAGACATTGCGAGCCCCCAACCCTAACGCTTGAAACTCGCTAAGAATAGGCGCCATTTGGGAAGGCAAAGGCGACGCATTAAGCGTGTCCTGGGCCCCAAAGGCATCGAGGGCGTCACTAAATGATTGCTGTAGTAACGATAGGCGATCCATATCAGATTGTTGAGTCGCAGAATTCAATTGATCCAGCATAAATAACAAACTCAACACCTGACGGTTATTGGGGTTTGAGGCTAAGCTTTTCTCTTTTATACGTTCCTTTAACAAGGTTAAACGATATTCCACTTGACGAATGTCTTCACGTAGCAGTAGGTGCTGGCGTGTTAATGAAATAAGCTCGGTAACCGTCTTTTCAAGGCGCTCTAGCAAAGCAGGTAGTTGAGGGGCGGCATTATCCAACTCGGGGATATCTTTCGCCATGGTTAAAACAATGTGTATCTTTTCTTCGAGCGTATTACTTAAGGACTGTAACATCGAAGGGCTGCTTGTATTAGCCACATAAGGAGCCACGGCGGCTAAGTTAGCGGTCCGCTCAGCCAAAGCAAGAGAGCGCGAAATATCAGGCAGAGCTTGTCGTTCAAACTCATTTAAAGCCGTTGCGGTATTGTTAAGGCCAATCCATCCGACCATCGCCAGCGCCATGGTCGAGCCTGCTAAAATAGTAAACGCTAACATCAAACGCGCTCGGGCTTGCATCCCTCGCAAAGGATGGTAATGCCGCAATCGCTTAAGGAGCGTTAACACTGGATAACGTTTCCATTAAAGATATACCCGACGCCGCGCTCTGTTCGAATATACGTTGGCTGCCGAGGATTAGGCTCTATCTTACGCCGCAGGCGTAAAATTAAGACGTCAATGGTACGATCAAAAACATCTGTATTCATACCCCGAGTCGCCTCTAACAACTGATCTCTACTAAACGCGCGATTCGGTGAACGAACCAGCGCTTCAAGCAGCGCGAACTCACCATAGGTTAATGACTCAGTTTCACCATCAGGACGAATCAGCTCTCGCCCGGTTAAGTCTAAGACCCACCCATCAAAGCTCAAACGCTCATGACTGTAGCTATCATCCTTACGGGCAACAGGCTTACTCAATTGCGTTGTACGCCGCAACATGGCTCGTACTCGGGCTAATAGCTCTCGGTTATTGAAAGGCTTCATCAAAAAATCATCAGCCGCTAACTCAAGGCCTAATATTCGATCGGTTTCATCGCCTTTGCCTGTGAGCATCATGATGGGGATACTGGAGCTTTCGCGGAGCTCGCGTGCCAACAACATACCATCTTCACCTTTTAAGCGAAGATCGAGGATCACCAAAGAGTAGGCACCCTCTTGTAATGCATCGCGCATCCCTTGACCATTAGAAACAGTCAATACATCGTACCCACTGTCTTCAAAAAGGTCTTGGAGCAGCTCCCGCATGTCGGCTTCATCATCCACGACAAGTATACGTTGTCGTACTGATTCGCTCATGCCTCTCTCCTTATTGTTGTTCGGCATTAGTTTTTGCTGTGTTAATAGCACAGTCCTGAATATAGATTATTTCAATTGTTACAAAAATCTAATTTATGATTCATTGATTATTTATTTAACTCATGCTCAATAGAGTATTTGCTTATTTTATCTGAGCGGTTCTAGAATTCACGCGTTAACTAGAATAACAATAAAACGACTAAGTCGTTTTTTACGGAGACAACATGAAAAAGGTCATCGCCTTTGGTGAAGCACTAATTGATATGCTCTCGATTAGTTATACCGACGATTTAAACAATACACACGAAGCATTTATTAAGTTCCCTGGCGGTGCGCCTGCTAACGTTGCCGCTGCCGTCGGAAAGCTCGGCGCGCCAAGTTACTTTGCCGGTAAAGTAGGCCAAGATATGTTTGGTGACTTTCTTATCGAAACACTAAACAATTGCGGTGTCGACACCCGTTACATGCTACAAACGACAGAAGCTAAAACAGCACTTGCTTTTGTATCATTAGACAAAGATGGCGACCGCAGCTTTCAATTTTACCGTAGCCCATCGGCTGATCTTTTGTTCCGCGCCGAAGAGTTCAAATCAGAATGGTTTGATGAGCCAGGGATTTTTCACTTTTGCTCAAACACACTGACTGAAGAAGGTATTCGCGATGTCACCATCGCCGGCATACGCAAAGCACATGAAGCCGGTTTTTTAATCAGCTTTGACGTGAACTTGCGCCATAATTTATGGCCCGAAGATGAAGATGCCTACACCGCTGTATGGCGCTGCATGCCGCATGTTGACATGCTCAAAGTCTGCATCGAAGAGCTAGACTATTTATGCCGCGGCGAATCGCATGATGACGTCATACAACGCATCCTTACCAACGGCACCTCTGTGGTTTTAGTCACCGATGGCGGCAAACCTTTACGCTATTACACATTAGCAGGTAACGGTGAAGTGGTTCCGCCTAAAGTCAAAATGGTGGATAGCACTGCCGCCGGAGATTCATTTATAGGTGGCTTGCTCTATTCGCTGTCAGAACAGAACATTGATCGTGCAGCACTAGAAAACTTATGCAAAACACCTGCTGCCTTGTTACCTGCACTGCAGTTCGCCAGCCGTTGTGGGGCGTTTACAGTGACTAAGCAAGGAGCGATCAATACGCTGCCAACCAAAGCTGATATGGATGCGTTTACAGGCTAACCTCCTCCCTCAAATCCTACACAGCAACACAGCCTTTATTGTGCAATATATCCAGCTGCTCTTTTGAGCCGCTGGATTCCTAAACACCCCCCTTACATTCAGCTTTCCTTTTCCCAAAAATGGCATGTTACCTGCTTGACCCCTTAGCACTATATCGTAAGGAGCGACGCATGACCCGTCTATCACGCCGTAACACATTGAAATTATTACTATCTGGAACAACTGCCATTGTTGCTGGTGCTGCTCTAACACCCCGCCAATTGCTGGCAGACACACTCAGCCCGGACACTAACAGTGCACTGATTGTTATCGATGTTCAGAATTGTTTCGTCCCTGGTGGCACCTTGCCTGTGGCCGATGGAAAAGCGGTGGTCCCAGTAATCAATCATCTAGCGCCTGCGTTCGATAACATTGTGATTACTCAAGATTGGCATACGCCCGAACATGCTTCATTTGCATCAAGCTACGACACGAAAAAACCGTTCGATACCACTGAATTAGACTATGGCACACAAGTGCTATGGCCCGATCACTGTGTACAAGGGACAGATGATGCGGCATTAGTAGATGAGCTAGATCTGCCCACCGCCGAGCTTATTGTTCGTAAAGGTTATCATCAGCATATCGACAGCTACTCTGCTTTTTTTGAAGCCGACCGTAAAACGCCAACCGGTTTACAGGGGTATTTAAAAGAGCGCGGAATCACCTCGGTTTATCTGGCGGGACTGGCAACCGATTTTTGTGTTGCTTGGACGGCCATCGATGCAGCTGAATCCGGCTTTACTGTCTATGTAATAGAAGACGCATGTCGTGGTATCGACCTCAATGGATCACTGGCTAAAGCATGGGATGCTATGACAAAAGCCGGTGTCATACGAATTCAATCATCGAGCATTACAGCGTAAAAAAAGCCCCATAAAGGGGCTAAAAGTCTACGTTGAGTAGATCTCCTGAAATTTATCCAATTTTATAGCCACACTCACATCAAGCGTTCAAATGACTGAGGTACTCCATTACCTCTTCGCGCAAAACAACGTCCCCGTACTTACTGTCTATATCAAACAAGTTAGCTTCGTGAGGCGCAGAATGCCGATCTCCAACACACTCTCGAACCACAATAGGTCTAAAACCATATTGCATAGCATCAACTGCCGAAGCGCGTATGCAGCCGCTTGTCGAGCAGCCCAGCAAAACAACCGTATCAACCCCTAAGGCCGTTAGGGTAGATGACAAGCTGGTACCAAAAAACGCACTGGCGTATTGCTTAGTAAAAATCAGCTCAGACTCCAGCGGAGCAACTACATCGCAAAATTCGGCATAGGGGTTCCCCTTTACCATCGCTTTCATTACAGGCGCTTTTTTTAACCAAACGCCACCATCCATAAACCCTGAGTGATACAAGATATTTGTATGAATAACAGGGATGTCTTGCGATCGGGCTTGCTCAATCAGCGGTGCAGATGCCGATACCGCCTTCACCACATCCGGTGCAAACAACGGTGATTCTGGATCGGTATAGCCCTTCATGAAATCAATCACAACCAGTGCCGGCTTTTGACCAAACCCTATGCGGGTATCCCAAACACCTTCATAATTTTGCTGAAGATCTGCACTCATCTTTCTATCCTCATGAAAATTCCATTAACACGGTCTTAGTAAGCACCAGATAAAAGAGCACCCGCTCCTGGAACAACCGGCGCTAAACCGAGGGCTTTTAGCATGGCGTACGTCGTCGCCACCGCTGCGGTAACTACCGGCTTCCCAGTTATTGCTTCCACTGTAGCGATGGCAGACAAAGAAGGCATTTGAACACAAGCAGACAAAACGATGACATCGACATTATCAAGGTTTAGGCCTTGGACGATTTCGGGTAAGTAGTCCGGGTTATGGCGCGCCACATCTAGGTTATCCGGTATTTCAAGTGCTATATGATCGAGTACTTCAAACCCCTCTTCAGCAATGTAGTTCACCACCAGTTCTGTGAGTGGCTTCATGTAAGGCGCAACGAGCGCTATACGCTTAGCCTTCATAATATGTAGCGCATCAACTAAAGCACCCGCACTGGTAATTACGGGCGCATCCGCACCGTTTGCTTGCGTATGCTGTGTTAACCGCTGCTCAGACTGACGATGATAGCCTACCCCCATTGCCATGATCGCAACTAAACAGGCATATCCCAACACATCCACACGGGCGTCACTTAACTCCAAAGCACAGCGATCAGATTCGGCATCCATTGCTGCAAGCTCTTCTTTCACTACTTTTTTCATACGCATACGGCTGGAATGAAACGTAAAGCGATCTTCAGGGAAACGAGACTGCCGCGCCATTAACATAGCGGGGATTTCAGTTTCCATTGTGGTATTTGAACTGGGTACTATCTGACCTATTCGGTATAAACGTGACATGACTACTCTCCTTTTAGTAAACCAGCCGCTGCAAGCGCATTAAAAAATCCATCGAAGTCATCCCACGGAATCATGTGTCCAGCATCGGGCACGTGATGAATACTCAGCTCAGGGGTTAACTCCGACATTTCAGATTCATCAGCTGGCTCAATAACCCCTCCCTTACCCGCAACTATTAAGACCACTGGAACCTGCAAACGAGGAAGGTCGGCATGGAAGTCGTCATCATGAAAATCATTAAAGGCACGAACAATGGCTGGCTCATAACATGTATGCAGCCATTGCGCGCGCAGTTGCCGCTGTTCAAGGGTCCACGTTGGGCAGAACGCGCGCATGTCTTCTGCAGACATTCCTAACTGTGATTGCTGTATAGAATCAACATACCAGGGCAATTTGCTTGGATAAGCACGGCGATTAGGTCCTGAAACGGGAGGATCGACGAGTACAACTGACTTTACCTCTGCTAAACCACGAGCTATCGCTCGCACGGCGAAGCGCGCTCCCATGGAGTGCCCCATTAAAGTAACGCCAGTCAGCCCCAACGCTGCAATAAACGCGCGAACATCATCGGCACAGGTCGTTGGGTCGTAGTCTAAGTCAGGCCCAGATGACGATAACCCCCGGCCTCGCACATCTAAGACATAGGTGTCATAGTGCTCACCTAGTCGTTCAGCGACAAAGCCCCATGTAATTGCAGGGCTTGTAATACCCGGAATCAGCACCATAACCGGCTGATCAACACCCTCGCGGCCATAGCGCAGGTAATGCTGCCTGATACCATTTGCATTGACATTAGCTCCGTATAGTAACGTACTCATGCCACCTCCCCTTTAATCGGGTCTTTAAGCGGCGCATCATACAAATCATAACCAAAGCACCACGCTGGATCTTCTTGTGTACGCAACCATGTATTGGCATTAGACGTCCGCTGCACTCGGCTAGCACGTTCAATACGATTGGCTTCATATAAAGCGAATGCCGTCTCGTAATCCGTTAAGCCCGCCTCGTCAACACAACGTACTAGCATCGCGGCATCTTCTATGGCCATACAAGCACCTTGTGCCATGTGTGGCTTCATGGGATGACATGCGTCACCTAAAAGCACCATACGATTTTGGCTCCATAAAGGTAGGGGATTACGGTTCTTGAGCGGCCACTTTGTAATCGTATCTGACGCATTAATGAGCGCTTGCACCGTCTCGTGATAACCAGAAAAAGCTTCACGCATTTCGTCTTTACTACTGTCAACGAACGCTTTTGGGCTGTTCCACTCTGCTTCTGGCACACCTGTCACGTAATAATATTCATCGCGTCGGCCGGTTGTGAAATAAACCATCATGTGACGATCTTCCGACCACCATTTAATGCAGTCCTCGAAATTAAGATCGTACTTCGCTAACTGCTCGCCTGTAATCAAGGCTCGATGAGCGACCCACCCGCTATAGGTTGGCTCCTCCTTGCCAAGTAAGGTTTCACGGACTTTAGAGTTAATCCCGTCTGCACCGATCACGAAGTCTGCTTTCGCTTCTGTACCATCAGCAAATGTCATGATGACTTCATCACCCGTATCTTCGACCGTCACTAAACTTTTATTGAAGATAACGTCCTGGCTATCCAATGGTGAAAGCATGACATCATGTAGATCACCGCGATGCACAGTAACGTAAGCAGCACCATAGTTGTCTAACGCATATTGACCTAGAGGAATACGTGACATGTATTCACCCGTTTCACCATCACGGCTAAACCAGAAATCCGGATGGGAAGACATTAAGCTGACTTTTTCCTCAATCCCCATTCGACGAAAAATTTTCATAACATTGGGTCCAATATGAATTCCAGCCCCTAAGCGACTAAATTCTGGAGCTTGCTCATAAACAGTCACCTGATAACCGGCCTGCTTTAACAAAACAGCAACGGCTGCTCCTCCCAAACCTGCCCCTATAACTGCAAAACGCTTTTCACTCTTCATGACAAACCTCAAACATTGACCATATTTCATAATAAAAAATTTATATATTTATGATGTATACACTATATATGCCAATTTTTAATTTATTTTTTAAATTCTCATAAAATGGCGTACACATTGCTATATCAATCCTAATAATTAAGAATTATAGGCGTATTTAGGCTATCAATAGTACCAATACCTTATTAATGCGATTATTTTAAACAATAAACAATTAAAGCGTATGCACTATAATGATTCGCTTTTCCTAGTCAACGCACCCAGTCTGTGCCAACTGAATAATTAGGAGACAACCATGCCAGTTAGCAATAGCCAACTCTCTCAAATGTTTGAACATGTTTTAACGCTCTCGAAAGTGACACCCAACGAAAGCGTTGCTATTTTAAAAAGCCATTATTCAGATCAGCGTACCGTCGCTGCCGCTTTTGATGCCGCACAACGCTTAGGTGCCAAAGTGTACGGAGTAGAACTGCCTGCGTTTAATGCGCCTAAAGCAATGGGAAATGATTTAACGGCTTACTGCGGAGATACCCCATTAACAGGTAATCCCGCTGCTCAGCGAGCACTAGAGGCCGCTGACCTTATCATTGACACAATGATGTTGTTGCACTCTCCTGAGCAGGAACAAATCCTCAAAACAGGCACGCGTATTTTACTAGCCGTCGAGCCGCCTGAAGTGCTAGCAAGAATGCTGCCCTCACTCGAAGACAAAGCTCGCGTTCAAGCCGCCGAAAAAGTATTACAAACCGCTAAATCCATGCATATCACATCAGCCGCAGGAAGCGACTTTAGAATGGACTTAGGCCAATATCCTACCGTTACAGAGTACGGGTTTGCCGATGAACCCGGCCGCTGGGATCATTGGCCAAGCGGCTTCTTATTTAGCTGGCCAAATGAAGGGAGCGCAAACGGTACACTCGTCATTGATAAGGGCGATATCTTGCTGCCATTTAAAATGTACTGCCGTGAGTCGATTACGCTTGAGGTCGAAAACGGCTTTATTACTGGAATTAAGGGCGGGTTTGAGGCGGAATATCTGCGCGACTATATGAAATACTTTGATGATCCAGAAGTGTACGGTATTTCACATGTCGGCTGGGGTCTGCAACCAAGAGCACAATGGACAGCCATGGGATTACACGATAAAAATGATGGTATGTGCATGGATGCTCGCGCATTCGATGGCAATTTTCTATTCTCTACAGGCCCTAATACCGAAGTAGGCGGAACACGCAAAACGCCGTGCCATATGGATATCCCACTTCGCAACTGCACTGTTATTGTTGACGAGCTTACCGTGGTGAATGAAGGGAAAGTGGTCGCTCCCACAGACTCGATTGGTTAACAGTCACCCACTAAAAAAGCCCCTATGCATATAACACTGGGGCTTTTTTGTAACGCCGACTTACATCAGAAAAGCGACTTGTTATACCGACAAATAGTTTCGACGCACTTCTTCATTAGCCGCAAGATCGTCCATGCTACCTTGGTAACGAATATGTCCATTTTCCAACACATATGCACGATCACAAACAAGGTTCGCAAACTGCAGATTTTGTTCTGACAGTAAAATTGATAAACCTTCCCTCTTGAGCGCCATTATCATGTTCGCCATTTGCTCAACAATCACAGGGGCTACACCTTCAGACGGCTCATCCAACAAAACCAAGTACGGATTTCCCATCAGGGTCCGCGATACGGTTAGCATCTGTTGCTCGCCGCCACTCATTTGCCCTCCAGGACGATCAGGCATTTCACCCAAGTTAGGAAATAAGCGAAAGAGCTTTTCCGGTGTCCAATGGGGTGCTAAATCTCTTTGGGGCTGAGTTCCCACCTCAAGATTTTCCATAACAGTTAAATCAGCGAACACACGACGATCTTCAGGAACAAAGCCCATGCCCATACGAGAGATTGCATGGGGTTTCGCTGCTTTAATTGACTCGCCCATAAAATCAATTTCGCCTTGAGTACGATTTAACAGCCCCATAACCGCTTTCATGGTGGTTGATTTACCAGCGCCATTACGCCCCATCAATGCAACCACCTCACCACGTCCCACCTTTAGGTTTACATCAAAGAGGATATGCGCCCGACCATAAAAGGCATTTAAGCCACTAACATCTAAAATAGTATCTTGCATAACGCTCTCCTATGCTGCCTCACACGATTTACCACTACCGAAATATACTTCCCGAACACGGGCATCATTTCGAATCATATCGCTATCACCATCCGCAATAAGCTCACCCCGTGCAAACACCATCATCCTGTCTGCATGTTCAAAAACCACATCCATGCTGTGCTCTGTGAAGAGCACTGATAAGTTACGGTCAACGACCATTTTCTTTACCAAGGCGATCAGTTGATTACGCTCTCGCGGTGCCATACCGGCAGTCGGCTCATCCATCAACAACAGTGTAGGCTCATGTGCTAGCGCCATAGCAAGCTCTACTCGCTTAACATCACCGTAAGCTAAAACACTGCACGCTCGATCAGCTTGATCAGCCATGCCTACCTGATCTAGCAATACCATCGCCTCTTCTTGAAAATAATGCGTGACAGGTTTCCACCAGCGGTTCAGTTTTTTGTAACGCGATAACAGCACCATCTGTAAGTTTTCTAAAACCGTTAGCGAGCCGAAGGTTGCTGATATTTGAAAAGTACGCCCCACACCTGCCCGCCAGATTTGACGAGGATGCTTGCCTACCAATTCCACACCCTCTAACTTAATAGAGCCACTATCAGGCCTTAACTGTCCATTCAGCATATTAAAGCATGTCGACTTCCCTGCTCCATTGGGGCCTAACAGGGCTAATAACTGTCCTTTTGGCAGCTCGAAAGACACATCGTTAATGGCTTTAACACCACCGAATGATTTCGCTATATGCTCGACTTTAAGTAAGCTCATGATGCCTCCTTAGCTTTAATAGAAACGGGGTTAAGCCCCTCTTTCTTTCGTGCAACAATCCAATGCCAAAAATGCGTTAATGAACCAACCACTCCGGCCGGAAATAAAAGCACTAAGAACAAAATCACCATGCCGAGCACCGCCTTCCAATATTCGGTCTCACGGGCGATAGAGTCATGTAGCCAAGTAAAGATAGATGCCCCTACAATAGGCCCCACTAACGTTTGAACACCCCCTAACAACACCATCACTAAACCATCAATAGAGCGGCCCACACCAATAGCCTCCGGCGAGATCCCCCCTTTAGAAAAGGCAAATACGGCTCCGGCAATCCCCCCAAATAAACCTGCAACAACAAACGCCGCCCACTGAATACGCTTAACATCAATACCAATCGCATCTGCTCGCAGGTCAGAATCCCGGCCAGCTCTTAATGCCATACCAAAGGGCGCAAACAAGATACGACGCAACACTAAAACACCGACTAAAGTGATACCCAATACGAGGTAATAGAAAGCACTGCTCGATGACAACCAATCAGCAGGCCACACACCAAATATGCCGTTACTACCCCCAGTGACGTCATCCCATTGATAAACAATCGACCACACGATTTGTGCAAAAGCTAGAGTCAGCATCGCTAAATAAACACCACTTAAACGAACCGAGAACCAACCAAAAAGCAGGGCCCCCAGCACAGCCAACAACGGACCAAATATTAACGCTAACTCCATGGGCAAATGCCAAGCGGTTACTAATATGGCAGCACCATAAGCACCTAACCCAAAGTAAGCGGCATGTCCGAATGAGTGCATACCACCTGGTCCCATGATGAAATGGAGACTTGCGGCAAAGAGAACTGCAATAAAAATCTCAACCAGAATTATCTCAGCGTAAGGAAAGCTATCGCGTAGGAAAGGAACAGCAACTAAAGCGAGCACTAATACGCCAGCAGCCCATTTCATCTTTGGTTGTGCTCCACGAAGAGGGGCTTCAGCGGCATGACTATTACGTGAAGGCGCTTGTGGCTTCCCTAATAAACCCCATGGTCGAATCACCAAGATGATAGCCATCACTAAAAACTCGACCACTAAGGTCAACTTTGAGAATGAAAAGTCGATACCAAACAATTGCAATGTACCAATAGCGATACACAAAGCTTTAAGTTCGGAGATAAGCAACGCGGCTAAGAATGCGCCAGGAATCGACCCCATTCCACCAACAACCACAATCACAAAGGCAGTACCAATCGCTTCCATATCCAGCGCTAAGTTGGCCGGTAAACGAGGCTCTTGCAGCGCACCGCCTAGCCCTGCCAAGAAACAACCTAAGGCAAAAACACTTGTGAACAACCATGCTTGGTTCACACCCAAAGCCGATACCATCTCACGATCTTGCGTAGCTGCTCGGATTAAAGTCCCCCAACGTGTGCGCGTTAACAGTAGCCACAAGAGACCCAATACCACAGGGCCAATAGCAATTAATAACAAGTTATATTCGGGAAACTGTCGTCCCAAAATTTCAATAGAGCCATCAAGCCCTGGTGCACGCGGACCAAATAAATCCTCCGGCCCCCAGATGAATAATGTAGCGTCTTGAATAATCAAGGCTAAAGAGAAAGTAGCTAGCAGCTGGAATAACTCAGGAGCATGATAGATACGACGGAGAATAGTGACTTCTATTAATGCCCCCACCAGCGCAACAACCGCTGCAGACACAATAACGGCCAGCCAAAAACCGGGCACTGTCCCGCCCATATGGCTCACTAAGGTATATGAGAGATACACGCCCAACATATAGAAAGAGCCATGTGCGAAGTTAACAATCCGTGTCACTCCAAAAATGAGTGATAAGCCCGCGGCCACCAAAAACAATGATGACGCGTCCGCTAACCCATTCAGTAGTTGTACTAACAAACCTGAAAAAGTCATGAGCGTGATCCTTTACAATCTAAAAGAAAAGAACAGCGCACTTCATAAAAAGTAGTGTGAAGCGCGCCTAATGCGATATTTACTGAGCAGGACGCAGCTTAGCTACTTCTTCGTCAGAGGGTTGAACATCCGCACCATCCACATAGTAAGCATCCACCAAAGCACCTTTACCATTGACTAGCGCCGTAGTGCCAACAAACGTACCAAACGTAGATTGGTTGTCTTGTGTACGATAGGTAATTTCGCCTAGAGGTGTACCAACTTGTAAACCGCTAAATGCAGCAACTAGGTCGTCTGTGTTGGTTGAGCCTGCTTTCTCTATAGCAGCCGCGATACTTTTGATTGCGGCATAACCGACGACAGAGCCTGCACGAGGATACTCACCGAACTTATCTTCATAGGCTTTTTTAAAGGCATTGTGATCTGGCGTTGTAATACTGCTCCATGGGTAGCCTGTCACTATCCAGCCTTCAGGTGTTTCTGATCCAAGAGGATCTAGGTATTCTGGCTCACCTGTTAGCAATGAAACGACTTGAGTATCTTTAAACAAACCACGCGTATTACCTTCACGAACAAACTTACCTAAATCAGCACCAAACAGTGCATTAAAGACACCATCTGCCTTTGAATCTGCTAACGCTTGAGTAACCGACCCTGCATCAATCTTTCCTAATGGAGAGGCTTGCTCTTCAACAAACTCAACACCAGGCTGCGCTTCAGACAGTAACTTTTTGAAAGTGGCAGCCGCTGACTGCCCAAACTCATAATTAGGATAAACCAAGGCCCAGCGCTTTTTATTAAGCTTGGCCGCCTCAGGAACCAGCATAGCCACTTGCATATAAGTCGATGGACGTAAACGATAGGTATACTTATTGCCATCTTCCCATACCATTTTGTCGGTTAGCGGCTCAGCAGCAAGATACACAATCTTTCGTTGGCGAGCATAGTCCGTTAGCGCTAAACCCGTATGCGATAGAAAACCGCCAAATAGCATATCAACCCGCTCACGAGAGCGCAGTTCTTCGGCAACACGCACAGCATCACCAGGGTTAGCATTATCATCGCGGGGGATTACCTCCAACGACTTACCTAATACACCACCGGCGGCATTCACTTCTTCTACTGCCATTTCCCAACCTTTTTTATACGGCTCAAGAAAAGCAGGCATTGCCTTATAACTATTAATCTCACCTAACTTGATAGTGTCTGCAGCCCAGGTGGGCATCACTATTAAGGAGCCGATGACCAAACCACTTTTGATTACGCTCTGAATGACCTTTTTCATTATGACCCTCACCTTGCTATTTATGCATTCCGGTTGCCGCTTGCTAAATTAACAACCAGAGTGCGTATCAAATATTCATGTAGTAAGTACTTCATGAAATAATGCAATGATTAGACCAAGATGTTGAAGAACACACTAAAAAGTGATTTTTCTATTATTTGAGCGTGTACGCCATAAAAAAAGAGGCATAAAGCCTCTTTTTTTAACCACTCCCAAATCAGCTTTGTACCATTTTCTTAAGCAGATAAATAAGCGCTACCCGCTCGGCTGGGTTCAGATTTCCAAGCGTAGCTTCGGTAACCTCTTTCGCGCAAGGCACCATGCGAGCGACTAAATCGGCTCCACTTTCACTTAGTTGAATAACCACTTTACGCCGATCATTAGGATCTTCCGATAAATTGATCCATTCCTTTGATTTTAAACGCTCCACGACACCCCGCATGGTTGCTTGGTCTACTGCTGTAGCTTTAACAATGTCGGTGATAGAACAGCTTCCCATCTCTTGAATCGTGCACAAAGCAACAAATTGAGGAGCTGTTAAGTTAGGCTCACAGCTTAAGTCTTGGAAAATAGACATATGCCATTGGTAAGCTTTACGAAGCAAATGACCAACCTGCTCTGAAAAAACATAATCAGTCTGCTCATCTAACGACTCACATTTTTCAAACGGTAATTCACTGGTTCTCACATCAACCTCTAACTTTGCCAGGATTATTTCCAATAACTAATCAAAACAGTGCATACATCAAAAAACCGCACACTAATAAAGCACTAAATATAGACCTAAATCATTTTTTATTAACGTACACACCACAAATTTCATTTAACTTTCACCTCTAATCATAACCGAGTTCAATGTTACATCGATGATATGATTGAGCCATTGGGATTGAAATTCCGGACTCTTGAAATCCTGATTCATAAAAATGGTTAAGGTATGTTGGTTAGAACAATAGAAGTAAGTTAAGGCTGATATAGTCAGGTATAAATTACGAACGGACACATCTGGGCGAAACAGCCCTCTTTTTTGACCTTCTTCAAACACAGGCTTTAAATTACTTTGTATATCGCCTGAGATGTTCTGTATGTTGTTCGACTGACGAGAATGACGGCCTCGGTGCAAATTCTCGTCATTCAGAATGGCGACAAACTCAGGGTGTGCTAAATAATAAGCAAAAGTAAAACGTACAATACCTTTTAATGCTTCAACTGGGTCGGATAAATCTAAATCAAGACGCCTTTCCGCTTCATTAAAAGCCAAATAAATAGACTCTAATACCTCAAGAAAGAGTTTCTCTTTATTGCCAAAATAATAATAAATCATGCGGTCGTTCGAATCGGCTTCTTTCGAAATCCGATCAATACGCCCCCCAGAAAAGCCGTCTTCAGCGAACACCTTCACGGCCGCTTTTAAAATTTTTTCTCGCGTCTCTCGTGCTTGTTGTGCACGCTTGCCTGTGCGCACTACTTGAGGAGAGTCACTGATATTATCTGATGCCATAACAAAATCCATTGTGAGTAAAACCAGAAACGCCTAAGCCACGGCTTATTTTCAGTGATTACCTGGGTTTGCCCGTATACGCGCGACTGTATCTAACAAGTTTGCCCACATAGGCTTATTTTCAGCGTACTTTAATCGTATGTACTGTACCAGCTTTACCACTTGATCGTCGCTGAAGGTCTCCGAAAAACCGGGCATAAACCCTAAATTGTCATTAGCTGGTTGCTCAATGCCGTTTAAGATAGTCCGAATGAGGTTATCAGGCCGGTCGCTAAAAACATTGGTATTTGTCGCCATCAGAGGGCTAACGCCAAACCAATCATTTGCACTGCGCGCTGTATGACACCCGGCACACGCACCTTGAAATAGACGCTCGCCTTCGGAACCAGCCAAACTCAACCCTTCGTTAGATGCAACAATTGCCAATTGCTCCTGAGGAGCCGTTTTAGGCTGAATAGCTGGCTCTGTGCGGGGTGTTGCCACCGCTCCTTCGATATTGGACAAATAGTGCGCTATCGCTTGTATATCAGAGTCCGGTAACTTACCCATCTCTTCTACAACAGGCCCCATCGGCCCAGCTGCTGGGCCGTGTTCAGCCGAATAGCCTGTACGCAAGTAATCGTAAAGCGCTTCTTGAGTCCACGGCGTTGGTGACTTGCTCAATGTCGTCAATGCAGGAGCCTCCCAACCATCGACATCCCCTCCGCTTAAAAATGCGGCGCCCGTTTTCTCTGCACCCATAAAATTACGAGGCGAATGACAAGCACTGCAATGGCCTAATCCATTAACCAAGTAAGCACCTCGATTCCATAACTCGCTTTGATCTTGTCTTTCTTGAAATTGAGCGCGGCCAAGAAACAGCGTATTCCAACCCGCCATTAATGCACGTACGCCAAACGGAAAGCCTAATGATGTCTTAGGAGGCTCATAACTCACCGCAGGCTGCGACATAATGTAGGCATAAAGCGCCTGCATATCGCTGTCAGATATATTCTGATAAGCCGTATAAGGAAAAACAGGATACAGGTGTCGCCCATCTTGACTAATCCCTTGACGCATAGCCCGATCAAAGGCGGTAAAAGACCAACGCCCCAACCCCGTCTCAGGATCCGGCGTTAAGTTCGTACTATATACGGTACCAAAGGGTGTATCTAAAGGTCGCCCTCCCGCGTTGCGAACCCCGCCTTGCGCTGTATGACAAACAGCACAGTCCCCTGCCGCAAATAGCTTCTCGCCTTGCGCAATCGTTGCTTGGGAATATAAGGACGTAGCCGGCGCAGTAATCTGAGGGATGGCGGGACGCCATGGTGATAACACGGCCAACGCGCCTACCACCGATGCAGCGCCAGCAAACCACTTACCCAACCCTTTTTTTGGTTTACTTGCCTTTGGCATGCTGTCTTGAGCGTGTGCCGCCAAAGCCGCTTTTACTTTATCTGCGGTGAAAGGCGGCTGACGCATACGTACACCCGTCGCATCAAAAATGGCATTAGCAATCGCCGCGGCGCTGGGCACGGACGCCGACTCTCCCGCGCCTTGAGGCGGCTCTTCTGGCTTATCCGCCATCCACACTTCAATATCCGGCATCTCCGCAAAAGTGAGTATCGGGTAAGCGCCCCATTCTTTCGCATCAACAGCCGTTTCATTGAACGTCACCTGTTCTTTCATGACGCGACTCGTTGATTGCAGCACGTTTCCTTGAATTTGATGCCGCACACCATCCGGATTAATCATTAATCCCGCATCGTGACCGACGACGACACGCGTCACACTGACTTCTCCCGACTGCGTATCTACCTCGACATCAGCCACCCATGCCGCCCACGCTGCACCGAAACCTGGAAACTTACTGTGTATGTAACGCGCGTAAGCAAAACCTCGCCCCTTTACGATTGAGCCTACAGGAGCAGGTGGTGACCAATGCCCTTCTCGTGGGGACCAGTTTGCACGTTTAACAACAGACTCGACCAACTCAACTGCACGCGGATCTTTTAAATAACGTAAGCGGTACTCGATAGGATCGACACCTGCCGCCTCGGCCAATTCATCAATATACGACTCGTGAGCAAAGGTGTTTGGCATAGCAGACACTCCACGCAGCCAAGCCGCACGGACCATAGGCGCCATATCATTCACACGGACTCGAATATGATCAAAATGGTAAGGCGGGATGCTGGTTCGATCCCCCATTTCCAGTGCCGCAGGCACGGGGTCAACAACACCCGTCAGTAGCAAGCCGATCATAGGCGCACCATTGGACGGGTACGACGTCGTAAAATCATAGGCTGCAGGGCTTCCATCCGTGTTAATGCCCCCATCAACTTCCATCAGTTGAGTCGCCCCTTTCGGCTCCCAAAGATGTTCCTGCTCACGTGTTAACTGAACACGTACAGGACGCCCAACCGCTCGGGATAATAACACTGCATCACCACACACATCATCGGCACAGTTCCTTCCGTAGCATCCCGAAGCCTCATAGCGCAGGATTTCGATCATACGCTCATCAATATTCAGCAAAAAAGCCAAGTCTGCGCGCAGCAAATGAGGGTTTTGCGTCCCTGACCACACAGTTACTTTATTGGTACTGACATCGGCAACACCACAAGAAGGGCCGATAGAAGCATGCATTTGATAAGGCCATACATAAGTGCGCTGCATCCGCTGCTCAGCGTTTTCGATGGCCGTTTCAACATCTCCTTCATCTAATAAAGTACGCTGCGTTGACGGGTTAGCCCGTACCGCATGCGCTAAGTCTGTTAGATCAGGGAGGTCGGGGTTAGGTTTCCAATGGACCTTTAGCTCTTTCATGGCACGAATCGCATTCTCTTCGCGCTCTGCCACCACCCCAATAAAATCACCAATGACTTCGATAGCCACAACGCCCGGAATATGCGATATCGAATCTCGCTCGACTTCCAGTAAACTTTGGCCGATAAACTCCCCCCCATCGCGCCCCGCATAGGGCGGACGAATAACCCTGCCATGCAGCATGCCTGGAATTCTCACATCGTGGACGTAGGTAAGCTCCCCCGTTGCTTTAGCAGGTATATCCGTTCTTTTTGCCGACTTCCCGACAATCTTATAGTCATTTACTGGCTTTAGCGTCGCGTGTTCATCAACCTGAATCACGGTTTTCTTACCCGCAACAAGCTCTGCGTAGCTAACACATTGCGTCATGTCTGTTTTAAGGCAAATAACACCGTTATTAAACATGAGCGTATCGGGCGGGCAATTCAAATGGCCTGCCGCTGCTAACAACAAATGATGACGAGCTGTTGCGGCGGCCTGTCTAAGCGGTACAGCTGTAATTTGAATAGTGGCACTAGCAATGGTGGCGCCCTGATTTGGCACTTTGCGCGTATCCCCTAGTTCCATCTTAACGTTATGAACGTCGACATCGAGCTCTTCAGCTACAATTTGGGCCAAGGAGGTACGAATACCGGTTCCAAGATCAACATGCCCATTTAATGCGGTAATTGCACCATTGGGCTCTATCACTAAAAACAGCTCCATTTCGACGGCGTTAGCTTGTTCATCAGGCTTTTGTGCAGGACTTAATGGTGGCGCACTAGGCCGAATTAAAAACAAACCCTCAGGCTTAGCCAGAAATACATCACTCGGGGACGTTAGCGAGGAAGAGTCAGACATTTTACACTTCCTTATCAGGAAAATGAGAAGTAGAAGAGAAGAGAACCGCCGCCGCAGTTTCAACGGCTTTAATAATTTCGACGTGCGTGCCGCAACGGCACAAGTTAGCTTTTAACGCGTCTTTTATGGCGGCTTGATCGGGTATCTCAGTGCAATGAGATAAGAAAGCTGCTGTGGTCATAATCATGCCGTTTAAACAATAACCACATTGTGCGGCCTGTTCATCAACAAAGGCTTGCTGGACCACATGCAACGTGCCAATCCCCCCAAGCCCTTCTAATGTTGTTATTTCACGCCCAACACCTGCTCGTAATGGCACAATACACGAACGAGCAGCTTTACCATCTATATGAATCGTGCAAGCACCGCATTCACCTAGGCCGCACCCATACTTAGGACCATTAAGTTGACGATCATTGCGCAATACATACAGCAAAGGGGTAGAAGGGTCAGCGGACACTTTCACGCGCTCGCCATTCACCGTTAATTCAATCAATTGATCAGACAAAATAAAGCCTCAAAACACTGATATTTAATGCACAAATTATTTTCATTAAGTACTTACTTAACGAAAATAAGCAAAAACAGCGCCAAGAGTGAAAATTTTGTTATTAACTAGAAATTCAACTTATAAACGGTAAATGTGGCGTTAACCTTTGCGGCAGCGCGCCAAAAAAGAGCAGCCCAGCACAACAGCGGAGCAATCCAACACCATCTAATTTTGTTGGGTTATTTACTTTTAAATGCTAATTGCAAGACTAAGCATATTAAAATGAACACCATGCCTAACCAACCAAGCGCAGTAACCACTTCCCCTAGTACGACTATGGCTAATACGGTAGCGACCACTGGCTCAAACAACGTCATGAGTGTTGCGCTGCTAGCAGGTACAAAGCCTAAACCATATCCGAACGCGAGGTAGCCTATAAACATAGGGACTAGTGCGATATAAAGCACGACTCCCGTACTCATTTGGCTAGCGAATATCTGTTCGCCTGTGAAAAAAAGCGTGGTAATTAATACGATAGAAGCGAGCCCAAACATACTGCCCATCGCCGACTGTGATTTAACACCCTGCATAATCATTCGTTTGGCTGTCCAAGAATAAAGCCCGTAGCTCAAACCGGCTAACAAACCTAACACTATACCTTGCAAATGATTGGTGGCTGCATCCGCATAGGCTTCCCCTTTTTGTAACGCTAACAGCACGATGCCTGCTGAGCCGATAGCGAGTGAAAGCAGCAAAACGAAACTCGGCCTTTTTTTGCTGATCAGACACTCAAACCCGATAGCGAAAAACGGGGCGCTGGCTAACGAAACCACATTACCAACGGCAACACCGGCCAAGCGCATGGATGAATAAAAAGCGAGTGGGTACACGACAACAGCCAAAGCACCTACCACGACCAGCACGCGACAACGCCATAATAAATGCCAATCTTGTTGAAGCGACCGCATTGACGTTAGCATCAGCAATAAGCCACCAACACCCATCGAAAAAGCCCCTATTGCTAAGGAGCTGACGTTCGGCGCAAAGCTTGCTGCAACACCTGTCGTTCCCCACAAAAAACATGAAAGCAATATAGCAAAGCGGCCTTTGAGTTCGTTCATTAGATCAACACGTTTAGCGGTTATTAGAAAGCATTAGTGTAATACTTTGCACTATAACTATTGTGCAGATCGGACGCTTTTATAGGCTTGTAAGCCGTTTCTGCATCAGTGGGTTATTTCACGGGGGGTCAAACCAAAATGGGCGGTGAACCGTCGACTAAACGAAGACACATCTGTATAGCCTACCTTTTCAGCGACTAGTTGAACGGGGTAATCCGTGTGAGCTAACAATGCCTTAGCCTTTTCCATACGCACGTGTGTGATGTATTGCATAACACTGAAGCCTACGTGTTCTTTAAAGACTTTTTTAAATTGTGTCTGGCTTAGGCAGGCAATTGAAGCTAAGTGGTCTATCGACAACCTCGATGATAGATGATCAGCTATATACGTCTGCGCAGATAATACGCGAGTATCGATATTCCTGAGCGTATTTTGCTCAGCTAAAAGTTTAAAAAACAGATGATACATCGACGCTTCGAGATGCGTATTCACTTGGTGTTCAAGCTGCGACTCAATAAAACTTAGATAGCACCGCAGAGGCTCCGATACCGAGAACACCGAGCTGGACATATCGCACAGATTTTCGGGCAATTCGCTCATATCAGCGACCACGAAGCGCGACTCTTCTTTTGCCGTGAAATAATGCGTATCGCCCGATCTAATCACAACACACTCGCCAGGCCCCACTCTCGTGCTAACGGTATCTAATTCAATATAAATGACACCGTATAAAGGCAAAACCAATTGATGGTAATTATGAGCGTGCCCTGCGCGTTGGCGAGTATACGAGCGTATTGATAATGTATTTAGCACCCCATTAACCTACGATCGCTTAAGCACTCGCTTTTGCCGCTCTAAAAGCATGCAGCTTTTTATAGCTTTCAATTAACCGCAAGTGGCGATCTAGCCCTTCCAACTGCATGTTGGTAGGAGTTAACCCATAGAACCTCACATCGCCGTTGACCGTACCGACCACATTCTCCATGCGCTCAGCGCCAAACATACGCGTCATGTTAGGGAGGTAGTCTTCCAGTACAAGCTCATCGTCCAGCATAATATCCAAAACCGCATTCACTGCCTGATAAAACAAGCCCCGTTCTACGGTGTTATTGTTATAGCTAAGAAAAGCCGATACCCGCTCTTTCGCTTCTTCGTAGTTTTGCAGCGCTAGATAAATCAGCAACTTTAACTCGCCAATGTCTAATTGCCCCCACGGGGTATTTTCGTCAAATTCGATGCCGATCAGCGTGCGAATATCCGAATAATTATCCAGCTCACTTTCTTCTAAACGCTCGACTAGATCTTGCAAAGCCTCGTCATCTAAAGTGTGGATGTTGAGTATATCTTCACGGAAATACAGCGATTTATTGGTGTTATCCCAAATCAGGTCCTCAACAGGATACACCTCAGAATAACCAGGTACCAAGATACGGCACGCCGCAGCGCCTAGCTCATCAAACACAGCGATGTACACTTCTTTGCCCATATCATGGAGTATGCTCATCAACCGAGCGTTTTCTTCTTCTGTGGTTCCTGAGAAATCCCACTCGCAAAACTCATAATCATGCTTAGCGCTAAAGAACTTCCACGAGATAACACCTGTTGAGTCGATAAAGTGTTCAACGAAGTTATTGGGTTCACTGACTTCCAAACTATTGAATGTAGGGGCTGGCACATCATTTAAGCCTTCAAAACTACGCCCTTGTAGCAACTCGGTTAAACTGCGCTCTAGCGCGACCTCAAAGCTAGGGTGCGCACCAAATGACGCAAATACTCCGCCCGTTCGCGGATTCATCAGCGTCACGCACATCACCGGAAACTGACCGCCCAACGAGGCATCTTTGACAACGACCGGGAAGCCGTTGTCTTCTAATCCTTTAATCCCTTCAAGGATATGAGGGTACTTGGCCAGTACAGAAGACGGTACATCAGGCAGAACGATTTCTTCTTCAATAATTTGCTTTTTAACCGCTCGCTCAAAAATCTCGGATAAGCACTGCACCTTTGCTTCATTTAAATTGTTGCCCGCGCTCATGCCGTTACTAAGGAACAGGTTCTCGATCAGGTTGGATGGGAAATAGACTTCCTGTTGATCAGACTGGCGCACATAAGGAATGGCACAAATGCCGCGATCCACGTTACCCGAGTTGGTATCGACAAGGTTAGAAGCCGCCAACTCACCATCGGGATCAAAAATATTGAGGCAATAGTCATCCAATAAACCGTCAGGTAGAGAATCGTCTTCGGGCAATGCAAACCACTTTTCTCGCGGATAATGCACAAACTCACTGTTAGCGATGTCTTCACCAAAATATTGGTCGTTATAAAAGAAGTTACAACTCGCGCGCTCGATAAACTCCCCTAACGCCGAACACAACGCGCTTTCTTTAGTTGCGCCCTTACCGTTGGTAAAACACATGGGAGAAGCGGCATCGCGAATATGTAACGACCATACATTGGGCACAATATTACGCCACGAAGCTATCTCGATCTTCATGCCCAAATCAGCTAGCAATTGCGTCATATTAGCAATGGTTTTTTCAAGCGGAAGATCTTTACCTAAGATCATCGTATTGGCGTCACCCTCTGGCATTTTCATTGCCATAATTGAGGTATCCGCGTCTAAATTTTCTACCGTCTCGATCGCAAACTCTGGGCCTTCTTGTACCACTTTTTTTACAGTACATCGCTCAATTGACCGCAAGATGCCTGTTTTATCTTTTTCGGAAATAGACTCAGGAAGCTCCACCTGAATCTGAAAAATCTGGTTATAACGATTTTCCGGATCAACAATATTATTCTGCGAAAGGCGAATCCCTTCAGTGGGGATGTCACGCGCCGCGCAGTACACCTTGACAAAATAGGCGGCACATAAAGCAGACGACGCTAAGAAATAATCAAAAGGGCTAGGGGCTGAGCCATCACCTTTATAACGAATAGGCTGATCGGCAATCACCGTAAAATCATCAAACTTTGCTTCGAGTCGGAGGTTGTCTAAAAAATTAACGTTGATTTCCATGATGAATTGCCTTTCGGGACGCAAATTGAGGTGTGATGTGCCGGTAAAAACTGAGGGCTACATAGTATGGTGGGTATTTTAGCACTTTCGAAGGAATGATAACGAAGACTGTCAGACCTTTACATCAGAAACGACCAATTTAAATATACCGATCTATTTTGTGCCCAGCCAACCGATAAAAATATGATCAGGGTAATCGGAGGAGCCAACTAAAGGCTTTCAATAGATGTATGCCTTCTGAAAGCAAGCGTTAACTGACGGCACAGACACCTTCATCACCCCCACTAATGAAGCGCTCAATAACCTCTGCAGATGACCTTCTTATATCCAACTCAAAACATATTAAAATTTGTATATATGTTTTTTCATATATACAATCCGAGTCATATTATGTTGAGGTTATGTAATGAAAAGGGTTCTTTTTGTCTGTACGGCTAATTCTGCTCGCTCCCAAATAGCAGAAGCTTTGTTACGGCACTTTGCTGGTGATCAATTTGAAGTATGTAGCGCTGGCACAGAACCCTCTGAAATAGATCCTCGTACCCTAGAGGTACTGCAAAATTTTGGTTTAAAAACCAAAGATCTCAAATCAAAGTCGATTGAAAGCCTAGAAAATCAGCATTTCGACTTTGTTATTAGTTTATGTGACAAGGCCCATCGTGAATGCCGCCATTGGCCCGGCAACGGTGTGGTCATGGCTTGGGACTTTCCGGACCCTAAAGCGAGCAGTGACCCAAGAGCTTTTGGTCTTACGCTACAGGAGCTGAGTGAGCGCATACGCTTATTCGTCTTAGTGAATAGCAAGCATGTAAGCTCTGAAATCAAACCGCTGCAACCGCTGGACTTTTATAAGTCGTTAGCCGATGAAACACGCCTGCTCAGTCTGTTGCTCATCGAGCAAGAAGGTGAACTGTGTGTTTGTGAGCTCATGGAAGCTCTCGACCTCCCTCAGCCAAAAATTTCAAGGCACCTCAGTCAATTACGAAAAATAGGCTTGCTCTTAGATAGGCGACAGGGGCAGTGGGTTTTCTACCGTATTCATCCTCTCTTACATGACTGGATGCGAGACATACTAAGAACCACGCGAGAGCACAGCTCACAATTACTAGAAACACCAGAAAGACGCTTAAACAGCATGAACTCAAGGCCGTCTTCAGAAAGCATAAACGTGTAATAAAGCATGCATTTATGACCACTACTATGGATAAACAATCTGTTTAGAGAGGTAAAAACGATGACCATCAAAATAGGTATTAACGGCTTTGGTCGCATGGGCCGCTTAACGATGCGCGCCATTTTTAATCAAGATGATATCGACATTACTCATATCAATGACCCTGCTGGCGATGCAGCAACGTTGGCCCATCTAATGAACTTTGATTCTGTGCATGGACGCTGGGAGCATGAGGCGACAGCCAAAGAAGATACGATGTTAATTGGCCAGCATAAAATCACCTTAAGCCACAACAAGGCAATACAAAAGACCGACTGGTCAGCTTGTGACGTGGTGATTGAAGCATCCGGGAAAATGAAAACCAAAGCGCTACTTCAAGCTTACTTAGATCAAGGCGTAAAGCGCGTTGTAGTCACCGCACCGGTTAAAGAGGACGGCGTTCTCAATATTGTTATGGGTGTTAACGACCACCTTTACGATCCCGCTCAGCATCCTATCGTGACCGCCGCGTCTTGCACCACCAACTGTTTAGCACCGGTTGTCAAAGTCATTCATGAGCAACTTGGCATCAAACATGGCTCCATGACGACAATCCACGATATCACCAACACACAAACTATTTTGGACGCTCCCCATAAAGACCTTCGCCGAGCGCGTGCCTGCGGGATGAGCCTTATCCCAACAACAACCGGATCTGCGACGGCTATTACGCATATTTTTCCGGAACTTAAGGGTAAGCTGAACGGGCATGCCATCCGTGTACCTTTAGCCAACGCATCGTTAACCGACTGTGTATTTGAGGTTGAACGCGACACCAGCGTCCAAGAAGTCAACGCCTTACTAAAAGCCGCTGCCGATAGTTATCTAAACGGTATTCTGGGTTATGAAGAACGCCCTCTCGTTTCTATTGATTACAAAACGGATCCTCGCTCTAGCATCATTGACGCCCTATCTACTATGGTGGTCAACGGTACGCAGGTGAAGCTCTATACTTGGTACGACAACGAGTGGGGTTATGCTAATCGAACTGCAGAGCTCACCTTAAAAGTAGGACGCTCATAAATGCTAAGCCACCTGCCCCCTGCTATTCGTCAATACTTAGTAGTCACCGGTAACTATTGGGCGTTTACGCTTACCGATGGTGCTTTGCGCATGTTAGTTGTGCTGCACTTTCATAGCCTAGGTTACTCCCCTCTAGACATTGCTCTGCTTTTCTTGTTTTACGAGGTGTTTGGTGTCATTACTAATTTAGTAGGCGGATGGATTGGGGCACACATGGGGCTAAATCGCACCATGAATATTGGACTGGCGTTGCAAGTGGCCGCGCTAGCTATGCTGCTAGTACCTAGCTCGTGGTTAACCGTCATGTGGGTTATGGCGGCTCAAGCTTTATCGGGTATCGCTAAAGATCTCAACAAGATGAGTGCCAAAAGTTCAATAAAGCTACTGGTCCCCCCTGAAGCAGAAGGTAAACTGTATTACTGGGTTGCTCTGCTAACAGGCTCAAAAAACACATTAAAAGGCATCGGTTTTTTCCTAGGAGGCTTTTTACTGTCTGTGCTTGGCTTTACTGGGGCGGTTGCCTCCATGGCGGGCGCGCTAGCAGTCGTTTGGATACTGAGCATACTCTTACTCAAACGTGACTTGGGCAAAGCCAAAAACAAACCGAAATTTAGAGATATTTTCTCAAAAAGCCCAGCGATCAATATTCTGTCAGCCGCTAGAATGTTCTTATTTGGTGCCCGCGATGTATGGTTTGTTGTGGCCTTACCTGTTTTCCTCTCTCAAACACTGCATTGGAGTCACAGCCAAACTGGCGGTTTTTTAGCTTTGTGGGTGATTGGGTACGGAATAGTACAAGCATTTGCACCCCGTGTTACCGGTAAAGCGTCAGGTAGAGTGTCTGACGGGCTCAGTGCAACGTTGTGGGCTTTATCGTTAACGATATTACCAGGGCTAATTGCCATAGGCCTAATGTTAGAACTGAACCCTGCAACCGTGCTCATCGGTGGTCTCGCACTTTTTGGCGTCGTATTCGCTGTAAATTCTTCATTACACAGCTACCTTATTGTCAGCTATGCAGGCAATGACGGAGTATCCTTAGATGTAGGCTTCTATTACATGTCCAATGCGATGGGGCGCTTAATAGGTACTGTGCTCTCTGGCTGGGTTTTCCAATTAGCAGGCCAAGGTAGCGGCGGCCTTCAAGCATGCCTATGGATTTCGATGGCTTTCTTGATAGCGGCAACCTTAATTTCCATCAAACTCCCTCATTCGAGGAATACTCGATAAGTTTTTGTATTACAAAAGCGCATCAAACCGCCTCATCGCCCTGCCTAATAGCCTTAGAAGCAACTTTAACGTGTACCGCTATCGATTTTTTTATTGTGCATCGCACTCTTTTTTCAACTATAGTGCTATGAGTGTTAAGGAATTTAAACGCTTGTATGCAGATGAAAAGTAAGGATATACCCAAATTTGAGAAACTGTTTTAATAAAAATATTTTATTAAATGTGTTAATTGTATAAGTAAAATATTTAATGGATAACCATGTCTTCACCTTTTAAATTCCGCATTGATTTAAAGCGATTAATATTATTACTTTCAATATTAATCGCGATAATTACATTTATAAACACTATTTATGCAAGCTATAGTGTCCAGCGTGAAATAATAATCAACAATACTCTAGAATCAAACAGAGTATATGCAGCCAAGCTCGCCTCTAGTACAGAGCAATTCCTTCTATCCAGCCAACAGCAGCTGGCCTACAGCGCAAAATCGCTACAAGACAAAATGGATGATGAAACCGCTTTAATGGCAGAAACAGAGCGGTTATTAATGCAGGCTAATAATTTTAACTCTACTTTTGTCGTTAAAAACGATGGGACTATGCTCTCATTTCATCCAACGAGCATACCGTTAAAAGGAGTAAAAATACGCTCCGCCGGTTCTATTGAAGCAATAGAGCTCAAAAAACCGGTTATCAGTGACCCTTATATATCTTCAGCAAAAAATTACGTTATTGTACAAAGCTACCCTATTTTTTCAGCTGACAACCGTTATTTAGGTTATGTGGGTGGGTCATTTTATTTAGAAAAAGAAAATATATTAAACTCTATCTTAGGAGAGCACTATCATCGTGATAGCTCTTACCTGTACGTCGTTGATAAGCATAAAAGGCTTATCTATCACCCCAATCGAGTGGGCGAAGTTATTACAAACAACTCCGTTATTGATACGGTTATCAAAGGCAACTCGGGAGCAAATAGAGTAGTTAACAGTAAAGGGGTCGACATGCTGGCAGGCTATGCGTATGTCCCTATCAGTGGATGGGGCGTAGTGGCCCAAAAACCGGTATCGATCACATTAGCTGAGCTTAATTCCCAGATTAAAAAAGTGATTATTAATACTGTGCCTTTGGCGATATTAACGTTGATATTTATTTGGTTTTGCACCTACTTAATTTCGCAGCCTCTTGGCAAACTAGCTAGTGCCGTAGAAGACCTTGACTCACATTTCATCAACGACCGAATACGCAGCATACGCTCGTGGTATTTTGAAGCCGACAGGATTAAGCAGGCTTTATTAAGCGGAATGAGCTTAGTTAACAAAAGAATCAACAAACTTAACTTGGACTCATTAACAGACCCCATGACAAAGCTTTATAACCGCCGTGGGTTAAAAGTTATGATTACCGAGCTACAAAAAAACCATGGTTCTTTTTCAATTATTGCTATCGACATAGATCACTTTAAACGTATCAATGACAATTTTGGGCATGATATGGGTGATAAGGTCATTCAGTTGGTAGCCAAACTCATGACTGACAGTTTTAGAGGTGCTGACGTACTGTGTCGTTCAGGTGGAGAGGAATTCCTTATGTTATTACCGGGAACAGACCTTAAGGCCGCCACCGTCCTCGCAGAGCGTTTACGAGCTAATACAGAACTGAGCGAAATGCCAGACAACGTACACAACATCACCATCTCGCTAGGCCTTTCTTTTTGGTCTGTTGATAGCGAAGCAACAATTGAAGAATCGCTAAGCTTAGCTGACAAAGCCCTGTACGCTGCTAAAAACCAAGGCCGAAACAGAGTTGTAGTGGCTGATAATTTAACAAACTAAGGTAAGGCATACCTTAGTTTGACGGTGGTTTAATATTGCTTTCGGCATTTTGGGCGTCTAAGTAAGCATCTATCTGCGCTAAGTAGGCGGGGTGATCAACCTTCTTATGCAGAAAGGAAGGATATAAAGATATTTCAAAAAGCCAACGGATAGGCTTCCATTTGTCCTCCAAAGGCAAATCTTTGTCAGGGAAAATATGGTTATCCATCAACGCCGCACATATTTTAAAAAATATATCACCTGCCATAAATGGGCTTGGCGGGTAGTAGCCAGCATAGAATTTTTTCCGCCTCCCCGTTTTAATCGAATCAAGCCACAGCGTGGTGCAACCCATTGATTTGTAAGTAAGCACCGACTCTCCGTCTTTATGAATGAGCTCTGTCTGCCTTTCTTCTACTTTACCCACTTTGTACAAGTAGACTTGACCCCGGCGTACGGTGTAGATGATGCCTTTGGAGCGATTAACCACAATGGGGTGCATCTTTGGGTAGAAAAGAAAAAATAATAAACAGTAAACAGGAAATAGATAAAAGAATAATAATTTCGATATTTTATGGGATAAGTTCATTTTTCTATGTGAGTTATATAAGTCCTGATATAAATCTTCAACACTTGCATAAACATTCAAACCAATTTCCTTATGTTTTATCCATTCCATGTCCACAAATTTTTTGAAATCATATATATATATATATAATCATCATACATCTCATCGAATATATCTATATTATATTTTTCATCGCCATACCCCGTGCTTACATAGTCACTTAATAAAACGCCTGCCGAAAACAAAAAAGCGACTAATAATGCAATTACTTTATTAGATCGAGATAGATACTCGGGAAATTTAATGATATTTCCCATTTACTCTACAGACCTAGTCGACATGACTATCAACCTGATTTTGCTCTTCCAAATACGCCTCTATCTGCGCTAAATAGGTGGGGTGCTCAACCTTCTTATGCAGAAATGAAGGGTATAAAGATATCTCAAAAAGCCAACGGTTTGGCTTCCATTTGTCCTCCAAAGGCAAATCTTTGTCAGGGAAAATATGGTTATCCATCAACGTATCCATTCACATAACGAAAACTACGTTTTAACCCGAAGTACTGAATAAATTCTTTAAACTGAAGAAGCGCATCACCCGCGTAAGATTTTTGCCGTTCATGTAGAAAAAAGAGATCATTGCGTACCCAGCGGCTTACGGTAACTAAAATCAAACGCTTCAAAATCCATATCGCCCTCTTCCAGGTCCTTGAATTCGACCATGATCTGATCGACAACCGCTTGCACCTTTGGGGAGAACGGGTCTTCTCGTTTTCTAAAACTAAACAAGACGATTTTATCCAAAAATTCTAGAAACTTTTTTGAAGGGCCGGTGGTTAAGATGGAGGTAAGCCACGCATCGTCAGTATCTTTATTTTGGTTACTGAAATATGCGTTCAGCATGATGCATAAAAACTGCTGCTGGCAGTTGCTGTCGGGGTAAAAAATACCTGTACTGAATACCTCTTTGTGAGTGAGGCATTTTTCGTTTTTCCATTGATATAAACCAACATTCAGCGGAATAATTAACGAGCTGGCCGATATTGCCCCCGTATTCGTCGTGAAGGGCAGATAGTTAAGATCATAGACTTTATGGTAGTAAACCTTCCCGTCTTTAACGGTGTAAATAAGACGGCGCTTTTTATCGAAGACCACCAAGGCCTCTCGACGGCGAAAGAGGCTGATTAAGAGCGGAATAGTAGCTATTAATAATGGAGCTATCTCGGAAGGCAAATTACGGTAGCTTTTGTAGTTCTTTATTACCCTCTCATAGCTCTCTTGATCAACTGGATCACTTGGATCATAGTCAGTATCATATGTAATATACTCTTCGTAGGCTCTGTTATCAAAATCAACATACCAACGCAATTCATTAATAATCGAACCTTGCTGTGTACCCAGAGCTCCGCTAAAAGTCAGCATAACCATGCCAACTGAAAAAAGCATTACTAATAGGGACCGTACCCACATCTGCATAAACGGCTCGAGTACAACACAACCATTAATAAACCGAAAACTACGTTTCAATCCGAAATACTGGATAAATTCATCAAATTTAAGTAACGCTTCACCTTGATACAGTTTTTTACCATTCATATAAAAGAAATTAATCATAGCTTATCAAGCTCCAAGGACAGCCAATTACTCGAATTGGTGAAGTTCACATCTTTATAAAACAATTTAACTCTAATATAAACAAGCCTATTACGAAATCTCTCTGAATAAATAGTACAAGATGCTTTATTTATATTTAAATACGCACGATCTTTACTTAAAAATTCAAATTTGCTTACATCGTTAACTACTGTTACATAATCTATCGGTTTACCAACTGGCGCATCGGCTAACTCTATTGTAGCATTAAAGGAATCTAAGCTATTTTCGTCGTAAATCAAGTTTGAAACAATACCAACTTTACCATCTTTTGGAATGTCATCTTCCAATTTCATGAATGAAGACAACTGGTATAATCGATTAACATCCTGTTGATAAAATTCATTTTGATAATTACCAACCATATTGTAGGCTTGCACATTATTATATCTTAGATAAGCGTCAGAAATAATTTCAACATTTTCCGGTCTTTTCTTCCTATCTAATATATTATCATTCGTTCCCCAATAACTATTCCTCACCCAGTTTTGAAGATCATTGCGTTGAAAGAACAGCACTACAAATCCAGAAAATAGAAGTATATAGCCAAATATATTTACCCATGCCCATGGTAGCGAAGCGCCTAGTAAGGTTAGGATAGCGCGATCTTTACCCAAGTTATACATGGCTGTTGAGATCAACATTGGTGAAGCTAACCACATGGAATTACCAATAATTCCAGACTTATCCTCCTTTTCTATACTATCCCAGAGAGAGGCTCCAGCGATAAGAATCGTAGCAAAAGCAGCAGAACCTACGACGGCGATACCTACTTTGCTTAAGCCACTTTTGGTCGTGGTATCGACTGCCCGTGACGTGATGCTTCCGAGTATATTACCGACGACCTTACCTTTTACATTAAATGCCATACTGTTCTGCTGCATACCAATAACGGCAGCCCCTACATCCAAGGCTGCACTCAATATTTGAGTGGCGGGGTGCAACATAACATTCACAAAATGATTTTTACTCGTCATTTCCTTATTTAAGGCTGTTACATTATCCGCAACGGTCAAGGCTGCTGCAAAAAAGCTGAAGGAATTTGATAGGCCTGAGAATAACTCTTCGTATGGTATATTCGATAGGTTGTTGACAGCGCGCGTGCTTAAATCAACTTTGGGCTTAACTACTCGAAAGTCTATCGGCTTCTCAAAAGCATAGGGGTTTTGTTTAAACTCGCCGGTTTTACTGCGTGTAGACGCTTCATTTCTCCACGCGTCCATAATATCTCGGTACTTCTTTATATCCCCGCCAGAATGAATATCTGCAAACGCATCGGTCACTTCTGATAGATAGTTAACCTTTATGGTTTTGCTGCTGAAAAAGGCAGAAACGAACTTGTGTACGGCCTTATCTGTCCCACGATACCCTTGCACTAAGGGGTACTTAAACGCCGATAAAAAACGCCCAATACTCCTAACAAGGTTTTTATTATAATTAAAACCACCGCTTATCGCGCCTGACAAGCCCTCACCAATTTTAAGGATCCTTGTATATTCAGTTAATGAAAAGTCGCGATCTATCAACTCAAAGTATGTAAACGGGGTTCCATCAGCTGTTTTAGGGACCGTATTGTTAAAAACAGCATCTAAATATTGATTTCCTACATTACTGTTTGCTACGCCCTCATACGCCCGCGAGAAAAATCGTACTCGATAATCTAATACCTGATTAATTTTTTCTAAACTATAGCTTGGGCTTTTGCTTTCACTGAAACAAAGATCATCACAGACTTTATTTAAACTTGAGTTTTGATAAACATTAACAAGCTCTTGTTTATTATTTAAAATAACAAACCCAACTGAATTTTCATTCTCGGATATTTTTGAGGTCAAACTACTATATAAACTATCAAAGTTGGGAGTCAGCTCGTCGTCTAACGTCAATGACCTTTCAGTAAAATACCCTGTAATGCTATCCCAAAGCCCTTCCTCTACCGCTTTACCATTACTATCAACATTACTGGCAATTTTTATTCTCTCTTCTTTTGTCCCTTTTATAAAATTGCCTGTTACCAAGGGGTAGTGCCTAATGCCAATATAAACCTCAAGCCATTTAGCCAGAAAAACGGAATAGACATTGAGGTCTAACTGATCAGCAAGGGGGTCCTTTAATACAATAATTTTTGCTCTGTCATCATTAAAAGCACTACCCCATGCCGCTTTCGGAATATATTCCGGAAGAATCTGAGTATAACGAATATCATTAATATCAATGAGCTTATCAGGCCCTAATCCTTCAAAGGCATAGATATTTGCATCGAGCTTTTCATTTTCTTTTTTCCAACCCTCGACATCAAACGGGACATCGTAGAAAAACTCTGAAAGATTATAGAGCTCTGAAAAGGCCGTTTGTTGCCCATCATTGGGCGCGTCATGTACCACCTGCGTCATATCATCAACGCATAAGCCTTCGTCCTTTTCAAGTTCATTGAAGTAAACACATGGCCAACGGAACTCTGAGTAAGCGATATAAAGACGCTTTTGGTCTGCACGAACAGGAATCGTAGAGGTTGCTCCGTTACTTCTATCAAACAACCACATTTTATCTGCAACTGACTTTATGTCATATTTTGTAAATGAATAAGCCGGAGAAAAGGGGCGCTCATCAGTGTCATCTCTAGCCTCACGGCTATTGGCGTCATCCCTACCGGTTTCGTAACGGAATACTTCCCATTTTTTTGAAGGCTCTTTCTCATCTGGATAATAGACATAAACATAGCCACGCCTGATACGGGTAATCACATATCCATCATTATTTCCAATTTCTGGCATATTAGGATAAGGATTATCTTTGTTTCTCGTCTTGAGGATAGCCTCGTTACTTAACGCAAAGCGAAGTGGTAGTAATGGTATTCTCCCTTCGGGCAATGGAGAGTACTCCATTTTCTCAGGGTTGCCTTTACTAGAAAAACCAGGAGGGACGCCCTTAGGGGGTGATGCGGGCGTATTGACAACAGGTTTTAGGTTCTTAGCTTTTTGTATAGCTTCGCTGTTCGCAATGCGTTTATTGATCGCGAAAATATCATTGTATGCTTTATCCCATTCCATGATCTAACCTTACGAGCGTCCTGCTCTACGTACGAAAAGAAGACCAGCATTGTAGTCGGGTATAGCTTTTCGAACCACCTTCTACCTAAAAATAGGAATTTGACCTATACCCGTTGTTAATAGCGGTATTACGCCACTCGGCACCCTTTTAGCGACTGATTGAGCGATGCCATCACTTGTGAACGGGTGATGATCCCCACGATACGATTAAAATCATCCACTACTGGGAAGATTTTGGGCTTATCTTTCCCCATGATGGTCGCCAGTTCTAGGATGGATAACTCAGCCGATACGAACAAGGGGTTCTTGTGCATAATATCCTTCACTTGGATATGTGAATCACAATGGTAGCTATCAGTGATCAATGCTTTGATACAGTCTTGTTCTGATAGAAAGCCCATCAGTTGCTTCTTTTCATCAACAACAGGCAATCCCAAGAAGCCACTTGAAAGTAGTTGATCAACGGCATCAGTAAGGCACGTTTCCATGGTTAGGGGCGTAACCTGATGGCTCATTAAGTGTTTTACTTTAAACATGTCGATAACCTCTGTTTGTTTTCCCTAGAGGGATTACACCCAGTATTAACGCGTTTACGAGTTTTGCCCAATGAGATCTAGCTATATTGATAATAGCTATGAGTTATTAGCCCTGTTCATGCTGCTTTGGGGGCAAGCACACATAAAAAAAGAGCCGTATTGGCTCTTTTAGTTAAGCGTTATTGGCTTACGGACACGGGTATGTATAACGTTGGTGGATAGTCTCGATTGCTTCAAGAATATCGCTGTTTAGCTCAACATCATCAGACGCGATGTTTATAGCCAACTGTTCCATGGTGGTGGCACCTATAATCGTAGATGCCAAAAATGGACGTGAATTCACAAACGCCAACGCCAGCTGCGAAGGATCGATGCCATGCTCTTTCGCCAGTGATACGTAAGCTTGCGTCGCGGCTACACCGTTTTCATTCGTATAGCGCGCATAGCTTGGGAACAATGATAAGCGTGATCCCTTTGGCATTTGTCCATTTAGGTACTTGCCCGACAATACGCCAAACCCTAGAGGTGAGTAAGACAACAAATCCACCTGCTCGCGCTGCATTACTTCAGCCAAGCCAACCTCGGTCGAGCGATTCAATAAGCTATATGGGTTTTGGACGCTCACAATACGCGGCAAGTCGTGCATCTCGGCGTACTTTAGAAAGCTCATAGCTCCCCAAGCCGTTTCATTCGAGAGGCCGATGTGACGAATTTTTCCTTCATCCACCAGCTCTTGGAGCACCTGCAGAGTCTCTAGGATGGGCGTACCATCTTTAGAGGCGTCATGTGTGTAACCCAATTTGCCAAAGAAGTTGGTTTGACGATCAGGCCAATGTAGCTGGTAGAGGTCGACATAGTCGGTTTGCAAACGCTGCAAGCTTTTCTCAATGGCTTCACGCAGATTAGGGCGATCGAAGTGTAAATTAGGGCGCAGGTAACTGGTCATTTCTGCGGGGCCAGCCGCTTTGGTTGCGATGATTAAATCATCCCGCTTGCCACGTTTTTTAAGCCAGTTGCCAATGTAAGTTTCTGTTCGGCCCTGTGTTTCTGGAGACGTCGGCACGGGGTACATTTCGGCAGCATCGATAAAGTTCACATCGTGAGCGACGGCATAGTCTAATTGCTCGTGCGCCTGTGCTTCCGTGTTTTGATTACCGAATGTCATGGTGCCTAAGCAGATGCGGCTCACGGCTAAATCACTACTACCTAGTTTACGATACTGCATACCCTCTCCTTATTTGCTGACGTTTGAATCACTGGTATGACCAGCCCAGTGCCATTTAGCTCCCCGGTAAGACGCGTACACTAAAAGATTTTAAATAGTCCGTTTCTGGGATCGCGGGATGTACCGGGTGATCTGCGCCTTGGTGCCCTTGATGGAAGATCTGTGCCGTACGATCGAGCTCGCGTGCATTGCTGCGGATAATATCAATCAAGCTAGCGCGCTCTAAATGCATAGAGCATGAGGCACTAATTAATATGCCGTCTTTTTTCAACAAACGCATCGCCATGTTATTGATACGCAAAAAAGTACGCTCGTTTACTCACTAAGCCTACACACTCGACGGGGCAGTACAACACTTTTGTGCAGCGTTCTATATAATACTCGAAAACAGTCATCTTTGATCGCGGCGTAATCATCACGCCGCGGGGCACCCGAATTTTACTATGGACATCTTGGAAATGTGAAACACTTATACGAAAAGCAGCCTAAGTTAAAGACATGTTTTATTTTGCTTAAAAACTCCACACAAGTAAGGTTTCGAAAAGCTGCGACGTATCACTATTGCCGTACAACTGCTCGGCTGCATCACCAGGAAAAGCTTTGCCATACAGAAAGCTGACACTGATATTATCGTTTACAGCCCAATCAGCAAAAATATCAAACTCACTGCCGAAGTCATCACTTGATATACCAGAGGGCTTCTTACTTAAGTTGAAATGGTACGCTTGCAAACCAACACTCAGATTCGCTTTTGGCTGTAGCACTAGCTGTAGGCGATCTGCTTTTTCATTGCTATTGTAAAGCATATACTCACCTACTATTTCCCCTTGGTACCACGTACCCCATTCGCCGCCATAACCATAAACCATTGGGTCGTAGGTTTCAGAGAACTCAGTGCGACGGTAGCTTAGCGTTGGGGACCAAAATGTATCTGCAAAGTTATAACTTATTTCTGCGTACCAGGCCTTTGCGTCTTTATCAGCATCGCCGCCTTTTTGCCATACATACTCAGCAGATAACCTTAATTGAGATAGTCCGGGTAGCGGTGTGCCTAACGCTCTTACATCATAGACATCTAACCCATCACGAGAGGCATTATCATCATCAAACGAGTGATAGTAGGTAGTCCCAAGTGTCCCTAATGTGTCCCGCCATTCGACATTTACACCCCTTAGTTGAACTTCGTCCTTATAGTCAGCGTAATCTAAATCGCCATTAGCGGTGAGATCAAAAAAGTCCGCATGAACTTTTCCCAAATCTAGCTGGGCAATGAACGTATTTTTGAAAGCGGTACGCGGGCCCAACCAAGCAGCCGCATCCTTTGCCTGATCTGCATGGCCATCAGCAATTAAAAAGCCATTACCAATCGAAAAGTTTTGACGCCCAATCCTTAGCTGGATGGCATCGTCTCCAAGGCTAGGAAATAGGCCGCCACTTTTCCAACCGACGAACGCCGTTTCGAGCCCAATGGACTCCGGATTATCGCGGGTAAAACCACCACCATCACTATCTCCCCTTGTCATAGAACCCACTACAGATGCACCACCTAATAACGTACCATAGGAGGTTTGAGGACCTGTAATGTTAAAGCCTGGTAACAAAAAACCTTCGAAGCGGTCCCCATTACGGTCAACACCTAATCCTGTCGCCGCTGATGTATTAGCACCGAAAGCTTGTTTACTATGGTTTATGTACGCGGCTCCTAATACCAAATAAGGATCAACTGTGGCCCCTCCTATTTCCACGCTATCAAAAGCAAAGGTCGATCCTGCATATAAAGCACCAACACTAACGGCTAAATAACGAATAGAAGCTCTCATATTTATTCCCTTTTAAAGTCATGTAAATAAAGATGGCGCCTATTTAAGGCTACTAGAAACATTGTCTCTATTTATAAAAAAACTCTAAAGGCGGTATTGGGTCAAAAAAGATGTGCGATTAAGACATTCCATAAAAATTAATTATTTTTATTGGGATATTGGGAGGGCGTAAAACCACTCCAACGCTTAAAGGCGCGTCTAAAATATGCGGTATCACTAAACCCCAAACATTCCGATATAGATGAAATAGACATTTTTTCATCTAGCATTTCTTTTGCTCTTATAAAGCGCAACTCTTTCAGTAAAATAACAAAGCTTGTTCCCTCTCCTTGTAAAAAGCGCTGTAGTGTTTTACTTGAGCAGTTCATTAAATAAGCTATTGATTCCAAACTAGGAGCTTTGTGAATATGAGCAATAATGTGCATTCGAATTTCATCAAGTAAACCGTTAGGCATTTCAAGAACAGACGTCAATTTAGCACTTCTTATTTTCATATCCTCATGCCCAACAGAGTGGGCCCACGGTAGAGGAGTATCTAACCACTTTGCATCAAAAACGAGAGAGCTTATAGCTAACCGGCTAGTTTTAACCAATACAGGGCAGTTAAAGTGTTCTTTATATCGTGCCGATGGATGAATCGTTTCACGCCCAATATTGACTACCGTCAAGGGAAAATCCATGCATAGCAAATCTCCCATGAGCCTATGTAAAGCTTTGATGCAAAACTCCACGGCCAGCAAACGAAGGCTCTCTTCTATAGTAAAGTTTTCTTTAATAATTAAGGTTGCCAGACCATGCTGTTCTGTAAGCTCTAGCTGATACCCCGTCCCAAAGGGCAACGGATATTGAAACAGAAGGGATAACGCCGTTCGTAACGATTGGCTCGATAGAAGAGTAAAGCCAAATATACCAAAACTACCCAAGCGACAGTGTTCGCCTAGATATAACCCTAGATGTGTATTACCCGTTATGGTGATAGCATTACGTAAAATAGTAAATTCTTGATCTGGAGTAATTACTCCGGTTCCGCATTTAATATCAGCTGTTGTAAGGCCGGAACCTTCTAATAAAGGGGGTGAACTGAACCCATTTTCACATATAAAGGTGTTGACTAGGCTTATAAAATGCAAAGTTGCTAAACGATTTACCTCCTTCGCAATCAGCATTCCCGCACCCATCAAAAAGAATAATTGAGTTGTAGAATAGCGTCAGTAAACGACTTAAAGAAGGTGAAAAATGCCCGAAAATAAGGGGATAGAGGCCTAATATTTCTAACTATCGGCTGAAAGAATAGTATTCAACCATTGAATTTTTGCCATCTCACAAATAGTCTCCCAATTGTTACCCGGTGAACGTACTTGGTTGTTATAGAAAAGTAACCCTTCAATCTGAGATGCTATCAACGTTGAACAGGCATCTGCTTTTTCTATAGATAAGCGAGGATTAACCTCGCGTATTATTCCTGTCAACAGTTGACAAAACTCACCATATATTTCTTTTATTTTGTCGCGTACCGCCTGATCATGATCCGCCAATGCCCACACTTGAAACGAAAAAGAAGCAATCCAAGAATCGTTTGTGGCGGCAAGGTCTTCATCTAAAATGGCCAAAAACCTTTCCTTAGGTGCCAAGTTCTCTGCTTGAGCGAGTTCCCGAAATCGCACGACATAACCCTCTATTTTAATGCTGATCATAGATAGCAGAAGGTTCTCTGTCGTACCGCAATAATGCTGCAGGTTACTCAAGCTGATACCTAATTCAGAAGCTACACGTCTCGCTGAAAACTGAGCAAACCCATCCCTTACAAAGATACTAGCCGCTGTTTCAATGATGTCATCAATCCGTTGTATACGCTTTTGTTCACGAGCGCTCATGGATTTGTCCATGGCTAAATCATTAGCGTTGATTTCCAATTTTAGTATCCCTTCCTAGCTCAATAATGTATCACTGGCGGGTATGATAACGTCTGAAACGACTACTAATCAACGTAAGATATTTTGGTGACGGTATTAAAAAAGTGCTTTTTAGAAATATAAAGCACTTTACGGAAAACCTTCGATTACTCTTCAATAAAATCATTAAAGCTATCCTATTTAAATAGGATAGCTTTTCATTTATAAACCTACAATTACCTTCTTCTTAGCTAAAATATCAATATTATTATATCCCCCTGCTGTAGATGAACTAATAACCAACCGCATTAGCACATAGTAAGAAATAATGGCCACCGCAAACGCAGGCATACCCGCTCCAATATAACGAAATAACCCACTCACCTCTAAGGTCATCGGATTAAAGAGTGATAAGTATGCGCCAGTAGCGATAAGCACGACGGCAAATGCAACCCAATTAACTCCACCCCAGAACCAATAGGCTCCTTCACTATCTTTCACAAACAAATGTGCCGGAAGGATACGTTGGCGACGAAGTAAAATATAATCAGAAAACATGACACCCGCTATACCAGCAAATATAGCACCGTTGTAAGCAAGTAGCGTCATAACTCGATCAATCAGCCAACTAGTATTAAAAGCCACTAATAAACCAGGCAGTAATAATACTAAAATAATGATATCCCAACGTAATTTTGCGAAAAATCTTATTTGCTGGACAGAGACTCCGGCTAAGTAAATAAAGCTAATCAGCGTACCCACATTAGCTAACAATAAAAGAACAACAATAATACAACCAAAGCCATTACCCGCACTTTTTAGTACCCATTCAGCGGGTTCTGTGGAGCCTGTCGCTATCGCCGCTAACGCTCCAATAGCAGAAATACACCCAGCACCTAATAAGCCTGATCCGACCAAACCCGGTGTTATTAAATGACTTCGCTTACGAATAAGCCGGGCGATTCCACCAAAAAATGGAACAATAGTTAAGGCATTAGACACACCAAACTCTACACCATAGGCCAGCTGTAATAATGGATCAGTTGTAAAAGACTCGCTAGAATCGACATTGGTTGACAACAAAGTAAGGAAGTCCACATTCCGTGTGATCAGAAAAAGTAGCACTGCTGCAATGATGAGAACGGCAGGAGAAGTGATACGTGTTAAAGCAGGAATCATTGCAGGGCCTTTACGCAGTAAAAGCCAAATCAACGACAGCATCACTATGCAGGCAAGTGCGATAGTATTATTACTCACTTCTCCGCTTGGGTTGAACAGTATTTGATATAAGCGCCCCGCTGCTTGGCCTGTCATCGCGACTAACACAAAAGACCACCCTATCGTTGACGCTAAAAGCATTACGAGCATTAAGGTAGAACCCCGGGTTCCAAATGAGGACTTAACCGCATCGACAGGATCAACACCATGTTTAAAGCTAATCATTCCAGACGCTAAATAAATGGGGCCAAGGGCAAGCATCAGCCCCAAAAGCCAACCGGCAATCGCCAGCTGCGTATTACCAATATAGGCAAGCGATGCGCCGAATAAATAGTTAAAGCTAGCCGCTCCGATAGCAATAAATGCACCCAGCAATATGCCAAAGCTATTATATAGCCTAGCTGATCCTGGTACAGGTAACCGGCCAGCAAGGGTTTCTCGTGAGATTAGGGTATTTACATCTTCTACTGTATTACTCATAAAGAATTCCTCAAAGACTAACCGCTATGATTACCCATAAGGCAACCCCTGTTAAAAACCAAACACCCGCAGCGATAATAATTTTTCCTGTCGGCTGGTTACAGTCTTCCAGCTGATTGGCACTAGAATCCAAGGTAATAAGACTCTGAATTAAATCTCGATCGAGGTCACCAATAGTATGGTCTACAAGGAAGCTATCCTCGCCAGTAATATGCAAACTTGATGTATTGCTCATGTAAAACTCCAAGTAAGTGATAAGTGATAAGGTATTAATGTTTGAAATTTAATCCGAAAAATTACTTAATCGTCTTTAACTCAACGTTTAATTCTCTAAGCTTTTTTTGGGCGAAAGAGCTCAAACACCGCAGGTAACTCATCATCCCTAAAGCCTAACGCTTCGGTTTTCTCAATATAATCGTTAAACAGACTTAATAGTTTATGCTCAACTCCTGCTGACTCTGCTCGCTTCATTAATGATTCAATACCTAAAAGATGTACGTTAATCGATGCTTCATTGCCTGAGTAATCTCCGCTTAAAACATGGTCCAATGTCCGTTTCCATGTGCTATCAATAACTGGTTTAAAGGCTTCTAATGGCTCTCTTAAGGTTTCAATATCTACACCCCCACCCATCAACATAGCTAAGCTCTGCATAAGGCTGAACGTGTTACCGTAATACATTGTCAATAGTGCCCCATCTAGATGGTTTGCATTAGCAATGTGTGCCCCTACAAAAGTCATCCTTCCAAGTAATGTCAGCTGAGTTGCATAGGTTTCATAAACGCTTTGTTCTCCTGATATCAGCAGCAAGCATTCGGGGTGACCTATTTTTGTCGGATAATCCATAATGGCTCCGTCTAAATAGTCAATGCCCTTTTGTTTAGCCCAAGTAGCCCAATCTTCAGCTTGTGCACCGTTTCCTGTCGTTAGGTGGACTAAGGTTTTTCCTGCGAGTAAAGCTTCGATACCAGCACGGTGAAGCAAATCACCCGCTATGCCATAATCAGCAAGGCATACGATTATGAGATCAGAAGATATGATCGCGTCTTCTAGTGACTCTACTAATTTAGCCCCTTTAGCGACTAGCGGCTCAGCTCTTTGAGCCGTTCTGTTCCATACAGTAACGTCTTGACCCGCGTCTAAGTAGGGATAAACTAAAGCCGCCCCCATTTGCCCTAAACCAATCAATGTTATTTTACTCTTACCCATGTCAATACCCTTAATTTATACGATTAAACTAGATTGTTTATGGACTTTATTATCTTTAGTTTATGCACTGGGATTTTTTCAAAAAGGTGAGAAACGGCCAACAAAGGGTATATTTTAAATTAATTAATCGAATTTATTATGTGGGTCGAGAATAAATATAGAGTATTACTTAATTTTAGTTAGTAAACTTAATAAGTTATTACCAAGCATTAATGAAAGTAAGGTCTATTTAAAATAACGTAGATTTAAGTCCCAACTTCAACAGTAATAGCCTGATAATGTAACTGTTGAAGTCAGAAAGACATAGGCTAACGTCGATATCCTAGCTATTAGAGACAACTAACCCTAAAGACTGAAGGACATCATCGTCCTCTAAACTAAGATAAGGGCTAACCAGCTTACCCTCTTTCTCGATCCACCCCATATAGTTCTCGCCTGAGTCCCCCCCCTAAAAGCTTTTGGATTTCAACGGGCATAGCTTTCACCTTATCGAAAGGAATAGATAGATATTGATTCTCCTCCTGACGCAGGCACCCCAAATCAATACCGATAGTTAACCCTGTTCGTGGGCTATCGCTCGTATTAGTCCCACCACCATGATAAGTCGAACCAATGAACAGTAATGCCGAACCTACTGCCATCTCAGCATCGACTGCCTCTTCAAGTAACGGCTGGCGCTCATCATCCCACTTATGGCTACCGGGAATGACCTTAGTCGCTCCAGATGCTTCAGTGAATTCGGTAAGCGCGCTTCACGAGCGTTTGGGTGGCGCCATAAGAACGACGTGTCATCGCGATGCAGAGGTTGCTTACCCTGTCCAGGAAACAATTGAATAGCTTGAGTCATACCTATCTGAATTTGGGGGATAATAGATGTATGATCTTCACCAAACCATACCTCTACAGGTTTCTGCAGAATTTTCCGCGCCGCACCTAAATATAAAGGGTGAGTAACGACATCAATCATACGATCGCTACGTGCCATCAGACGGCTAGCACGCCGTGTAGAAGCGCCAAGAAAAGCATTATCTGGATTAAAATTTGAGGTATTCAGTGCTTCATTGATTTGTTGTTGAAGCTCGGCTAGCGCGTCTCCGGTCATAAAATCAGAAATGATGACGCCGCCCTCTCTCTATAGTTTCAACAACCAGTTCTACCGATGCGCTGTTAGTTAGCGTAGTGATTGATGGCTTTGACATAAAACTTCCTCTTTAATGGATATAACAACACCGACGTCTTAGACACCTGCTTATAATTGAAGCAACTATAATAAATTAATACACTTTCTATAAGATGATAAAAGGACAAAAACAGAGGAATAAAGACCATCTATTTTTATTAAGATAAAAAACCATAATTTTTCGAAAATCTTCATGGCCACAGCACATTTATAATTTGGCCGACGTTCACCTTTTTAAATAATTCCATCAATTCTATACTCACGTTAATTATTTGTCGTTTTTTTACTTTGATATAAATAGGCTGCCTCATTTTTTATCAAAGATTAACTAAAGAATATTGGAAGGATGTAGAGGTTAATATGGTTAACACGACTAACGAAAAGAGATTACAAGAAATTCAAGCAGGTACATCTCCCGATGTACTTAAGAAAATTATTGATCAAGATGGCGGAGTAATCGTCAAAGGTTTATTCGCTGATCAAGTCGATCGTTTCAATTCAGATGTCGATACCGTAATAGCAAACTGGGCTCCTGGCCACGACGGCACTGAATGGATGCAAGAGTTTGCAGGTAAAAAAACTAAACGTGTTACGCAGCTAATAAAACGAAGTAAAACTTTTCGTGAAGAAATGATCGATAATGACATTATGCTTTCATATATTGATCAACTACTTCTCGATACCTGCGACTCATATTGGATGAATGCAGCGCAAGTTATCGAGATGCAGTCTGGAGAGTCTTTACAATTTCTTCATCGTGATTTAGAAAACTACCCCGTATTCCGCAGCTATGGACCCAGCGGCCCCGAAGTCATGTGTAATTGCTTAGTTGCCCTTTCAGACTTTACTGAAGACATGGGCGCTACCCGCGTCATTCCTGGCAGCCACACATGGCCTGACTTTAATGACCGCGAGGCGATAGAGTCAGCAGAGACGATCCCAGCTGAAATGGAAAAAGGGGATGCGTTAATCTTCTCAGGAAAACTCGTCCATGGTGGAGGCGCAAACTTAACCAACAAGCCTCGGCGTGCTCTAGCGCTAGCTTTCTGTCCTGGATGGTTAGTCCCTGAAGAAGCTTATCCATTCGCTGTATCGCTTGAGCTAGCCGCTACCTTAAGTAAAAAAGCTCAGCAATTAACTGGCTTTCGCTCATTCCATAACGAAAAATTAGGCGGTGGTACCTTATGGAGCCTCGATTATATTGAACTAGCGGATGTCCTCAAGCTCGACAAATGAAATATTAATATTAGTAAGAGGGGTTTAAAATTAATAATTAGATACCCCTTTTTATATAAAAATCATATTCATTTAAAAAGAAAAAATAATATAACATGCCTATGAACGTCCTCCCAACATCGTTTTTTGACCCTTCCTCACCTGTTTCAATAACCTACCACCCAACTATCATTAACTTACCTTTTCAAATACTAGTAGCCATTCTGTTATTATCTTTATCAATAGAGGAATACGATAGTGAGTATTATTCAAGCTGAACATATCATGCTAAACGATCCAGCTCATACACGAGTAAACTTTGAATCACAATATGACCACGGCTCTGCCTTTATTAGTGGAACCTATGTAGACTTAGATCACGCGGCCATTCCTATGTCCGATTTAGGTTTTATGCAAGCGGATGCTTGTTACGATGTAGTCAGTGTCAGTAAAGGCTTTCTTTTTCGTTTAGATGACCATTTAGAGCGATTTGAAACGGCTTGTTCAAAGTTCCGTTTAACGAATCCATACAGCAAGGAAGAAACTACTGAAATTCTAACCAACCTCATTAAGATGGCAGGCACAAAAGAAGCCTACGTTTGGTGGGCTGTAACCCGCGGTGATATGCCTGAAGGTAAAGGCCGTATAGACCCCAATGCCTATGTAAATCGCTTTTACGCCTTTGTTGTACCCTACCTATTCATAGCCAATGATCAGCAGCGCACTCAAGGCATCGACCTGATGGTCAGCAAAGAGTTTATCCGCATTCCACCTGAATCTGTCGACCCTACGGCTAAAAACTTCCATTGGATGGACCTTAAGCTCGCGTTGTTTGAAGCAAGTGATAATAAATATGACTGGTCCGTTCTTTGCGATGCCGATGGCTATCTGACAGAAGCGCCTGGTTCGAATATTTTTCTCATCAAAGACGGTGTCTTATTCACCCCTGACAGCGGTTGTCTTGAAGGTATCACGCGAAAAACTACGCTCGATTTAGCTGATGAACTAGGTATTACCGCTCGAGTTGAAAAAGTAAATGTTAACCAGCTCTTTGACGCCGATGAAGCATTTCTTACATCAACAGCAGGCGGAATCATGCCAATTAATAGTGTTGATCAAAAACTATTGGGCGGTGAAGCCGGACCAGGAGAAATAACGACGACACTCCATAATCTCTATTGGACAAAGCGATGGGCGGGCTGGAAAGGAACACCTGTCGACTTCACGACACAAGAGTAGTATTGATTAAGCTCTGTTAAGTTAGCGAGTAACTCCTGCCACTTCATATCTCCATCCTGTGTTTGGCAATCGATCTGATATCGAATGCCAAACGTTAACCTAGAAGGTACTATCATGCTGTCAACTACGCCAAAAAGTGGCACCGTTTCTGTCCTAGGTTTGGGCGCTATGGGCACCGCCTTAGCGCGTGCCTTGCTCTCCTCAGGACATCACGTAACTGTTTGGAATCGTAACAAGAGCCGGGGCGCTGCACTGGCCCAAGAGGGCGCATCATTAGTAGCGGACATCTCACAGGCGATATCCGCAAGCGAGCTCATCGTCGTATGCTTAATTGATAAGCAAACATCAGAAAACTTACTCAAATGTCTACCTGAAGCGGTAGATCTTACGGGGCGTACTTTTGTAAATGTAAGTACGGGCAGTGCTGAAGAGGCTAAACGAATTGACCAACTTATTAGCTATCGTAAGGGCTCATATTTAGACGGTGGTATCATGTGCTACCCCAAAGACATCGGCGCCGCTTCCACAGCAATACTGTATTCGGGTAGCGAAGAGGCATACCTACAGCACGAGTCCATCTTACGTGACTTAGCCGGTCAACCTTACTACTTAGGCTCCAACCCAGAAACCTGCGCCCCCACCTATTTAGCACTCTATGTAGCCTACTTTGGAGCAATTGCTGCGTGGATGGAAGGTGCCGTACTTGCCTCTACCGCTGGTGTTAGCATCAACGACTTTGGCCATCTATCCACGATTATTACTGATATGTTGGTTGATGGCATTAAAACAGCTACCCAACGGATAGATAGTGAGCATTATACTGGAGATCAAGCATCCATTGACGTCCACGTAGCCGGACAAGAGCTCGTACTTCAGGCCCAAAAAGACGCGAATGCACCACATTTGACGACCGATGCCTACCTCAATTATTGCTACACAGCACAAGAGCAAAAGCTAGGTGATTTAGATATCGCTTGCCTATTTAAAGCGATACACCCCTAACAGCATTACCATGCAGCAAAGCAATAATCTGAGCTTAACCCCTGTCGTGTATTAGCCATACTCTTAAAGGAATTAATCGCTCACTCCTAACGCATCACAGCGGGTTCTTGACCCGCTCTACAAGCCTCTACAAGCCTCTACAAGCCAAAGTACCGTTAACCATCACATGAATCCTAAAAACATCAAAATTACTTGCCTAGAATCATAACCCCAAACATGAAATACATCCCTATCTAACACCGCCCCCTGCACAGCTCTTAATTTTTATGTATAAAACCCACTTTTATTTTCAGCCCTATAATAGGGCATCATATTAAACAATATCACGCCGCACTAGCGACAGCGGAACACCCCATAACGGTGCGCTTAACCTAAAATGGTGCACCGCAATAAAACTTTATATTTAGTATTTACTTTTAGGTCATGCGACCTTATTTTATAGGCTATCCGACCTAATAAATGACGAAATTATGTAGATAGGTCACCCTTTAGCACTCCTAGAATAATTTTATGGGTAGTCGCTAACTAATATTTTAAGCAGATAGATCAAGTAAACATGATCGATATCTTCTACATTAACTAACTGCGAGGTCAGCATTATGGATTTTACAGATGAAACTCCTATCACGTTAAATGATAAGGTTTATTCAACGGCCGACATTCTTGCAATCATTGCATGTATTGATGCCGATAGTGATATTGTAGAAGACTGCTTGTCCACTGGTTCCATATCGATCCATGAACTATACGATCCAACTATTCGCATTTCATTAAACCAACAAGAAAAAATCCAATTAGCCTTTGAAAAAAAGATAAATGACAGTTTTTTAGGGTTGAAAGTCGGTAATTTATTACACCTTACATCGTATGGCATCATTGGGTTTACTTTGTTAAGTAGTGAAAACTTTAGAGACGCAATCCATATAGCAACAAATTTTAGCGTTCTAATTAATTTAAAGTTAAGACTTCAACTTAAAGTTAGTGAAGGACAAGCGTACATAAAGATGATAGATACAAATGGTCTACTAAGTTCGAATAGTATATTTGGCTTATATGTAGAAATTTCAAAGATGTTGACTTTATTACGCGATATACGTGGAAAAGAATTCACACCTGATTACGTTGACCTTTGTTTATCAGGTAGCATCGAGCAAGCAGAAGAAATTGGGTTTATTATAGGCGCCCCAGTTCGACTCAATAAACCTGAAAACTGTATAGTTTTCCCAGAATACTTATTAGATGAGAAACTGCCACAATCCAATGAAATAACACACAATAGCTGTAAATTGGTGTGCCAAGAGCAAATGAGAGAAAATTTTCAAAAATATGACTTAAGTTATAAAGTACAGAAATTACTTTTTAAATCCGATACTGTTTTATCTCTTTCTGAAGTAGCCGATTCGCTGCACTTATCGCCACGTACTCTCAGAAGACGTTTAGATTCGTTAGGCACTTCCTATAATGCTTTATTAATGGAAGTAAGAAAAAAACTAGCCATTCACTATTTGCTCAACACTCGATTAACGACTGAAGATATATCTGAGCATTTAAAATACAGTGACGCCGCTAACTTCCGCCACGCTTTTAAACGATGGACTGGGTGTTCGCCAAGAAGTTATAGGCATAAAAATAAAGGTTGCTCTACACTCAATTTCTCTTTAGAAAGCCAACCATTAAGTAATAGAACTTTTACAGAAACCTGATATAAAAATAGTTTTAAGACACCTGTTTTTATTCAAAGTTATTTCTTAAAGAGCTTTATTTTAAATGTGTATGTAGGATTCAAGCTATAGCAGCCTTGTTAGTAGATCAACTTTTATAAAGATTCGGATCTATCATCTATTATAGAACTTGATCTTAACCTAACGCCAAGTATTTGTAATAAGTGTATTTTTTGGGTTGCTTACGTAGTAAAAAAAGGGAGCTGACGTATCCATTTTTCTCATTGAATTCAGCTTCCGTGTTCTGATTACCGAATGTCATAGTGCCTAAGCAGATGCGGCTCACGGCTAAATCACTACTACCTAGTTTACGATACTGCATACCCTCTCCTTATTTGCTGACGTTTGAATCACTGGTATGACCAGCTCAGTGCCATTTAGCTCCCCGGTAAGACGCGTACACTAA
>Ga0209503_10000033_pt1 | contig 102177 bp, 140 predicted proteins | sample SouAtlMetagenome_2_FD_187448 | JGI IMG/M metagenome (GOLD analysis project Ga0209503, IMG submission 187448) | Marine eukaryotic phytoplankton communities from Atlantic Ocean - South Atlantic ANT15 Metagenome (SPAdes) (version 2) | ecosystem: Environmental > Aquatic > Marine > Oceanic...
AGTAACTGATTCATTGTTTGACTTCCAATAGTCTTCTAATTAAATTTATTATTATTATAATAAATTAAGTTTTTAAAATAATTAAATTGATAGATTTTAAAGTAGTTTTTTTATAAGCTATTGTAGTAGAATTTGTAACTAACCCTTGCTTTATAATACCATTTATTTTTTGAAATATTTATTATAATTATAATAAATATTCCAAAAAATAAATGTTAAAATTATGCAAATTTACCTGATGTTGAAGCAATAACGAATGAAGCATACGTTAAAATAAAACCAACACTAAAGTGAACTAAACCTAATACTCGAGCCTGAACGATCGATAGTGCTACTGGTTTGTCACGCCAACGGATTAAGTTTGCTAACAAATAAATTTAAGAAATTTGATTAATTGATAAATACTAATTTGGCTAAAAGAATAAATAGGAATTTTTTTTTTTTTAGCTAATTGTTTTAACTTCAAGTTCTGTTGAAGATAACTTTTTAGACCAATAATAATATGAGCCTTTTTAATATTATTTGTAATTATAAAATTTAAACCTAATTTGTTAAAAACTTCATGTAAAAAATTACTTGATATTGAATAGGAATAAATTATTATTGAAGTTGAGGAGGAAGAATAAAAACGATTATAATTTATTTGAATTCCTTGATCCCAATGATTTAAGTTTTGAATTAATAATCGATCCCTATTTATAGAAGATATACCTAACAAATTTGAACGATATTTTATTTTCATTCTTTTTCCTAATTTAAATTGTCGAACTTGATCCATAAATTTTGTTCGACGTAGTAATTGATCAACAGATATTTTTACATTTTCATGAATTAACCATAATTTAGGGTTATTAATTTCAATTATAATTTCAAATGCTGGATAAGTTTTACGTTCTAAAATACTTTTTTGTGTTCCACGCCGCTTAGCTTCTTCATCACTCAAAGTCACATATTGGATACCACCAACTAAATCAGATAACGAAGGATTTTTTATTAAATTTTCTAGACAGTTACCATGTGTTGTTCCCACAAGTTGAACACCTTTTTCAGCTACCATTCTTGATGCTAGAACCTCTAATTCGGTTCCAATCTCATCAATAATAATAATTTGTGGCATATGATTTTCTACAGCTTCAATCAAAATTTTATGTTGAAATTCTGTTGTTGGGACTTGCATTCTACGAGCACGTCCAATTCCAAAATGTGGAATATCACTATCCCCAGCAATTTCATTTGAAGTATCAACAATTATAACACGTTTTTCCATTTCATCTGCTAAAATACGAGCTATTTCACGAATAATAGTTGTTTTTCCAGTTCCTGGTTTTCCTAAAATTAGAATTGATTTTTCAGATTCTAATAAATCTCGAATTATTGAGATTGTTCCAAAAATGGCTCGACCAACTCTACAAGTTAAACCATTAATTAAAAATTGACGATTCCTAATACAACTTATTCTATGAAGTGTTCGATCAATACCCGCTCGATTTTCATTACTAAATTTACTAATTCGTTTAACAACATAATCAAGATCTTGCCATGAAAGAAATTTGTAAGATAAGTATTCTACTCTGTCACTAAAACGAACTTCAGGTCTACGTCCTAAATCGAGAAGAATTTCAATAAGTTCTTCGGATAACTTATGGTTAAATAACTGTGATTGTATAAATAACGGTAAATTTTCAATTAATTTTTCTAACTCATTCTTCGAATTCATATTGTGTAAGAAAAGTAAAATTTTCTAATTTAGGTTAAACCAAACAATTAATTAGTAACATCAATTAATGATTTAAAGGTTGACGTATCTAAAATAGCAATTTGAGATAACATTTTTCGATTTAAATCAATGTTAGATTTTTTAAATTTATTTATTAATTGACTATAAGTAATACCATTTAACCTAGAGGCTGCATTAATTCTACTAATCCAAATCCTTCTAAAAATTCGTTTTTTCTGTTTTCGACCAATATAAGAGTATCTTAAAGCTTTCATCACTTGTTGATTAGCTACGCGAAATAAAACTGAATGTGCACCACGATACCCACTTGCCATTGCTAGAATTTTTTTACGACGTTTTCGAGCGACATTTCCACGCTTAATTCTTACCATTTTGAGTTATTTTTTAATTAATTTAATAATATTTGGTTAGTACGGTAACATTATTTTAATTGCTTGTGTATCACTTTTTTTTACACATAAAACTTGAGATAATTTCCGTTTTTGTTTGTTTGATTTTTTCATTAATAAATGACCTTTAAAAGCATGACGGCGCAAAAAATTTTTATTTCCAGTAATTTTATATCTTTTGGCCGCCGCTTTACGAGTTTTTAATTTTGGCATTAGTTTTTTTTTATTATTTATTAAAATTTATTTATTTTAAATAAATTTTCAGTTTTATATATTTTTTGTTTTAATAAATATCAACAATTTATTTCTATATTTAAAAAATGGACTTAAAAGTAATCTATTTCTAAACATACATTAATTATATAAAAAAAGTTAGTAAAAATATAATATTGAATAATTTGGTCATTGTCAATAATAAATAAAACTGAAAGTGAAAATCTATCTGAGTCTTAAATTCTAAATTTATTAGCAATTAAATTCACTGATTTTAAAAAGTTATAATAAAAAAAATGTGAGTTAAAAAAATAGAAGTTTTACTTTTTCAACTCTCAATTAGATTAAGAGTTAAAAAAGGTAAAATTTCTATTTTGTTTTCAACTGACCTTGTATTATACTATCTGTTAATATATTTAAAATTAATTTAATGGAACGAACAGCATCATCATTCCCTGGTATTGGAATATCGACTAAATCTGGATCACAGTTAGTATCTAAAATCGAAACAATTGGAATACCTAATTTTCGACATTCAGCTATTGCAGTCAATTCTCGTTTTTGATCTATAATAATGGCTACATCGGGCAACTGTTTCATAGTTTTAATACCATTTAAATGCTTTCGTAACTTTTGTAATTCTTTTCGTCGCATTGAAACTTCTTTTTTAGTTAATAAATCAAAAATTCCATCAGCTTCTTGTTGTTCAAGATCTTTTAAACGTTCGATACGTTTTTTAACGGTTGTCCAATTTGTTAACATTCCACCTAACCAACGATGATTAACGTAAAATGAATTACAACGCTTTGCTTCTTGAGCAATTAAAGTACTAGCTTGACGCTTTGTTCCTATAAATAAAAATGTTTTTTCGTCATTAGCATTAGATTTTAAATAATTACTAGCTTCTTTTAGTAAAGTTGCAGACTGAACTAGATCTAAAATATGGATATTATTTACTTCACTATAAATATAAGGAAACATTTTAGGATTCCAACGATAAGCTTTATGACCAAAATGGACACCTGCTTCTAATAATTGCGACAAACTAATATTAGACATAAAATTTTGAATGACTTAATTAACAATTTATAAAATAATATAATATTTTATCAAATCTTAACTCAATTGTCTATGATTTTCTTATAAATAAAACTTAATTTTTAGATGGTATCACAGTATAGTGTTGAAGTAAAGATCTAAATTCATCACCATTCAAAGTTTCAACGTCTAATAATTGTTCTACAATGAAATCAATAATGACACGATTATCTAAAACAATCTTAGTTGCAACTTTTTCACAATGATTCACAATTTTACAAACTTCACTATCAATACGATCCGTAATCGCTTCATTATCGCCACCTAAAAAGATTTGTTCATTATTATTATCTTCTAAAGCAATAGGACCAATACTTGACATTCCGTATCTAGTTACCATTTGTCGCGCGATGCTTGTCACCTGTTGTAAGTCACCACTTGCACCGGTTGTAATTTCTTGATCTCCAAAAACAACTTTTTCAGCTACTCGACCACCTAAAGTTGTAATAATTCGAGCTAATAATTGAGATCGTGATACTAATGTTGCATCTTCTTCTGGTGCAAACCATGTTAATCCTTTTGCCCCACCTCGAGGAATTAATGTGACTTTTTCGACTGCATCATGATTCTCTAATAATGAACCTACAATTGCATGTCCTACTTCCTGATAAGCAATTAACTTTTTATTTTTTGTATCTTCCATAGTTGAACCTGCAATTCCACCAATAATACGGTCTGCAGCTTCATTAACTTCATTTTTTGAGATTGTCTGTTTTTTATACCGAGTGGCTAAAATAGCTGATTCATTCAATAAATTAGCTAAGTCAGCTCCAGAAAAACCTGGTGTTCGATTCGCCAATTGAACCAATGAAACATCTTCATCTAATGGTTTATTTTTAGCGTGAACTTTTAAAACACCTAATCTACCTAATCGATCTGGTAATCCAACTGTAATTTGACGATCAAAACGGCCAGGCCGTAATAAAGCTGCATCTAAGATATCAACTCGATTTGTTGCTCCAACAACAATTACCCCTTTGTTTTCTTTAAAACCATCCATTTCTGTTAGTAATTGGTTTAAAGTTTGTTCTCGCTCATCATTTCCACCACCAATTCCAGCCCCACGTTCACGACCAACTGCGTCTATTTCATCAATAAAAACAATACAAGGTGTATTTTCAGACGCTTTTTTAAATAAATCTCTAATTCGTGCCGCTCCAATCCCAATAAACATTTCGACAAATTCTGATCCTGCCACACTATAAAATGGTACACTTGCTTCATTTGCAATCGCTTTTGCTAATAATGTTTTTCCAGTACCTGGTGGTCCAACTAATAAAACTCCTTTAGGTATTTTAGCACCTACTAAAGTATAACGCTCAGGTTCTTTTAAAAAAGATACAATTTCTTCAAATTCAGCTTTCGCTTCATCAATTCCAGCAATATCATCAAAAGAAATTCCAGTATCTGGTCGTTGATCAAAACGTGCGGGAGATTTACCTAAATTCATTGGAGAATTTCCTGAATTTTGGGAAAAATTATCTGAATTTTGGAAGAAAAAGATTAATCCAGCAATAAAGATTAATGGTAAAATTAAATTACTAGCAATTGTTACTAATAAACTTTTTCTTGGAACTGGGTGGGCATCAAAATTAATATTAGAATCTTTTAATTTTTGAATTAATTGTGACGCACCTACAGGAATCTCTACCCTAATAGATTGAGGTCTATTTCCTAATTCAGGACTTGATGCTAAAACAATAGCATTTCTACTATTATCATATAAATCAACTTGTTTAACCCAACCTAATTCTAAATATTCTAAAAATCGTCCATAAGTCATTCTTGAACTACTTGAATTAGTTGTTAATTCTTGTTTTGGGATATTTGAATTTTCAAAATTACTTGCTATATTTGATACCCGAAGGCCAATAAATATACAAGCTGTTATAAAAAATCCAACAAAAATTTTTTGTATTGTATTACGATTCATTTTGTTTTTTACTTTAATTTGTATAATTGTAAAAATTATAGCATAGAATTTATTTCAAAAACAACAAAATTTTAATTTTTTAAGTATGATATATAATTAATAAATTCAATTAATTAACAAACAAAGGAAAAGAACATTATGTTATATCTACGAATAAGCCCAAACCGGGTTTTTATAATTAACGAGTACTATATCCTTATACCATTAATGCTAACAATAGAGCTTGCTATTGTACGAAAAAAAAAAAAAAAATCGATCTCACAATACCGATAAATTAAAGCAGTTTGTAAAATGGAAAATATTTAATTTTGCAATAGGTAACGTACGAGGTGGTGATATCATAACCCAATTTCTAGTTGGTAACTATATCGATGTCAAGCATACCGATTATATAATTAAACCAGGTGTTCAATACTTAGATGACCCTAAGCTACGCAAAATTGTGGATGTACGCTTTCACGATAAAGCAAAAAACGGTGTTATTTTTATCACACGAACAGCTTTATGCCATCTAGTATCGGAATACGGATTATCTCAATTAAAACTTCCAATTCCAGTACATACCCCTGTTGTAATCACAAATTGGATTCTTATTCTGCAGAAAACTATTACATCAGCGTTTATAGTATCACCAGCAGCTATAATAACACTATTAGGAAGAACAAAATTCGGTCTTACTGCGAGTGTGATATCATTTCTCATAGGCCTTATTAGTCTAACTCTTACAAAAGATCGTGGATTAGCAGTTATTGCAACGCAAGCTTTCCACGGTCCCATTAGTAATCTTAAACCTCGTATAAACAATCAAGTAGAAGTTGTGTCTATTGACATTCCACCTAATGACTATACACTAGTTAAAAATCAATTAGCGCAACAGTATGAGTGCTTATTGCCAGACCAAAAAATTGGTAATCCAACGTGTGCTCGTCATGATATAATCATAGACATTGTTAATAATGCTGAATCAGTAGATGTGACGCTAGACAAAATTAGCGAGTATGCTCAGGTTGTTAATATGGAAGATGCTACAGGTTTAAATGGTGATATAAGATTTGCTGATCAATTTGAAACTGTACCAATTGAAAAAAGAGGTCCTATTAAATCTGAGCACAGTAGGCCTAACCTTCGTACAAAGTTGAGAAGAACTGCTAACTTACTTGATAAATATAGAGACCCTGAAAATGTGCCTAATGCTGAAACATGGGACACTTCACCGAATACTAAACACAATATTCGAAATCAATAATTGTTCTGTTTAATCTCAATACAAAAAATAGTATAAATTTTATACTATTTTTTTATATTCAGTTTATCCAAACTAACAGGGGTAACTGTACCGTCTCCATTATCTTTTCTAAATTCAATAGAATAATCATAATTTATATGAAGACGCGACCATCTATCAACCGATAATTTTGAAATATGTTCATCTAATTTATTATTTGTAAATACTACTATTAATAGCGATTCAAATATAGCTTCAATATACTTACCATACATAGGATCCACAATAAATCCATCTTTTATATCTTCGATCGCGGCAAACATATTCTCTAAAGATTGATTGTCACCTTTTGTTTTTGTTAAATTTATCATCAACAAATCTACTTCTTGTTCCCGAGTTAATTCTGTAACAGCAGATATAAGGCTCTCAACACTACTAACTGGTAACTTACGTGCTATGATTTGTCTTTGGCCTAGACGAAGCCATTTTTGAAACCTACTCTTACCCGTACAACCCTTACATAATCTTACGCTCACGAATAATTGGGTTATTTTTATTTGTTACAATAAATTCAAAAAGTTCTTTTTGCCGTTGTCTTAAATTCATACTACCATATTCTTCACTATAATTTTCTTTTTGACCTACGTAAAATAATCTTTTTATTCTACTATCAATTTTTGACGCATATTTCATAGCTACTTTTGAATCATAAGTTTTACTTAATGTTAAACCACTAAGGTTATTAAATACTTCTTGAAATCGTTATAATAATTGTTTTTTTGAAACACGTGATCCCACTAGCGTGAACGTACCTTGATAGTGTTCTTTGTTTTTTCTACTACCACATTTTAGTTGAAAAACACAAATTTTTATAATATTATTTAAAAATTTTTTAACTTTACTTCATTTGATAATTTTTTTTGTGCCACTCTTGTTCCCCAAGTAAAACACCAATACTTTGTATTTTTATGCATATTTATTTTTCTCCTTTTTAAGATACAGGGAAATAAGAACGTGGATTCTTTGGAGCGCTTCGCTATCTTTCCATTGAACCCCCTTACCCCTTTTTTTTTATATATATAAGGTAACGTAACTTGGTAACCTTACATAGCTTATAATCTATAATCACAACGAAAAATATGAATCGGATCCGGGTCGGATAATTAAAAAAGGTAACTTTTTTTTTTCAAAACGTATAAGATTAATAAATCTTTAAAAATAAAGTTGACATTAAAAATAAAAAATTGTACTGTCATAATACAATATTTTATCTAATTTATCCTGGTTGTCGATAATATATTATCGCTCGAGTTCCAGCTCGAGCAATTATTTCCTAGTTTTAATATACAATAATTGCTTTAATAGTTTAACGCCAACCTATTAAACAAATAATTATTTTGGAGGTGAGTCTTTTCGTTGATTAAATTAAGAACTTGAATGTAAAAATAACACTATAAATTGATAATGGATCCATATTTTTTATTCTTTCAGTGAAAATTGTAATTTTAATTACTTCAAAACCAAATTTCTTTTGAATTTTATTTATCAATTTCCAAGTCTTAATTTTAACTTAATATTTTTATGTTAACGTGAATTTATAGAATTTGATTTAATGAAAATTAAATAAAAAAAAAACACATGTTGTTAATTCAAAAACTGACAAAATGACTTCTAATGATTTAAAATTTAATAAAACTAAGCCACTAAAACTTCAAATTATAGATTAATTGTCTTTTCTAAAATGAATTTAAATTAGTTACTAAATCTGGAAAAGTAATAGAAATCAAGAAACTTGTTTCTATAAAAATTTGACAAAATAAGAATATAGGATTCTAGAAAATATTAAAAATTTATTAATGGTTAAACTATGGAAGAATTTTTTTCAGTTTTAAATACAAAAATAATCTTTCAATTATTAAAGTATTACACTCCTAGAAAGTTAAGGATATAACTTATCGAATTATCTACGAAATTGATAAAAGTAGTTATTAGAATACTTACACGGCTCATTAACTGAATCTTTAAAAGACCTAAGATTAGGTTCGAATCTAATTCTACTTTAAGAGATAAGGCCAATATGATATAAGAAGAATTAAAAGATTACGTAAATGATATTCTTTTTAAAATAAAAGATAAGTATGTAAAGCTCTAATTTCGAAAAAAGGTATCCCAAGTATACATTGAACTTAAATACCTAAGTGGTAAAGGTGATAAAAAGGCGATAGTAGATTTATAAAAAAAAAACACTATTACCCGATAAATAAAGTGACTACCCTTTATTAAAAAAAGATAATTTATGCTAGATAATTTTCCAAAACGATGAGTATTCAATTATAATACTGATCATAATGGCCACTTAATCTGTTATAATGATTTAGGGACTTTCTTAAATAAAAGAATCAAAATTGAGGTTTTTCAAAAAGAAAAAGGAAAATAAACAGGTTGATTTCACTATAAAAATAGGTTCAAGTTAAAAAATCCTAGGAGAGGAAAAAAAGAGCTTTTATTATTATTTTTTTAATTAAATTGTATTAAAACTTTAATATTTGAAGCTGAACAATTTACTGATTCAAGTAAATATTAGGCTAAAATTAAAACGAAAGTTAATGGTTTTTGGTTTCTAGAATTAACGGATCGCTAAAAAGGTATACTTATGAATGTATCTTACCCAGAAAAAAGGATTTGTTTTTGAAAAAAACTAGAGCAAAATTTAACCTGAGAAATTTCAAATTAATTTAAATGAAAATTATCTACCAAATTTAACTCTTAAATTTCCGTATAAATTCTTTCTTAATAATCAAAACCAAAATAAGAACAAGGAGAAGAGCATAGAGGTTAAAATAATGATACTTGTCACTAATGACAATATGTTACTTTTTATCAATGAGATGATAGCACGTAAAAAATTTATTATGGATCCGATTTTAGCTTAACATTAGCTGATAATCTCGATCTAAAATATGTAAAATCTTTATCAACTAAAGATCGTTCGAAATATCTTTCAGATCCAGTTATTCTGAATTAGAAGTTTGTTACCGAATAGATGAAAAAACTTGTTAAACATATATACAGCTATAAAGATTTGATTTAGAACGATACCACCATTAGGTAGTAAACCTGTTATCAATTCTATTTTAGTTAGAAAATTGAGTATGAATTTACTATAAATGAAATATTAATTTATAAAATTTTAATTAAATGTAGTGTTTCTAACTAAATAAGATATTTCTTTTTTAAGTTCTGTTGTATTTCCTTCAATCGCAAGTTGAATTGCACGAGAAATTTGTTCGTTTTTATCAGGCATAAAAATATTTTATTAATGTTCACTGTTAATTATAATCTATTTTTAAATTAACTTTACATTTAATAATTACATAATTATTAATTTCATCTATTATCGCAAATAAATTAAATCTATCTGATAATATAACTAATATATTAGGAAAAACAATTAAATGGAGGGACTTAAATCTTCCATAAAAAATTAAAGCTAAACGACAATTCTTTATATTTTCTAAGGTCGAATATAGAATGTCCACATTTAAGCTAGTTTAGTTACGAGTTTATTAATAGTAATGATATTTAACACAAAAATAATATAATAGATATAGAATAATTATAAAATATCTCAAAAACGGGACTGACGAGACTCGAACTCGCAACTTCCGCCGTGACAGGGCGGTGCTCTAACCAATTGAACTACAATCCCTAGTTAAAATTTAATAATATTTTAATTTAAGTTTAAAACATATGTCAAGATCTTATTAATGTTCGACTTTTTAATACAGGAGAAACAGGGATTCGAACCCTGGGTACACTATATAGTATACGATAGATTAGCAATCTATTGCTTTCGACCACTCAGCCATTTCTCCTAAATTAATAAATTAAAACATTTAGAAAGTTTGAAATTGTTGTGACTTACTAAGTAGATGGCTCTGGTGGGATTTGAACCTACGACCTTGGGCTTATGAGTCCCCTGCTCTAACCACTGAGCTACAGAGCCTTAGACTACTTTACTCTTTTAATAATATCATAAAAAAGAAAATAATAATAGAATTTTTATAAGTTAAATTTTTGAATCAATATTAGTATTATAATTTAAAAGATTAATTAGCAATTATATTTTATGAACGATTTCTGGACAAATATTTCAAGGTACCCAAGATTTTTTATTAGTAGTTTAGCTGGATTAATTCTAGTAATTTTATCTCCATTTAAAAATTTGTTTAAGATTCCAAAACTACGGATTTTCTTATTTATTAGTTTTGTCATGCTTTGTTTAGGATTATATTTAATTATACAGAATATGACTGGGTTTTAATAGTTTTTTTATTAACATTGGGCCGGGTTGGATTCGAACCAACGTAGCATAACGCAACGGATTTACAATCCGCTTCCTTTAACCACTCGGACACCGACCCTTCATTTATTATTATATATCTTACCACAATTCTATTTTAAAAACAATATTAAAATTATTTTTCAATTCTAATATTTTTAAAATAGGATTATTAAAAATTTTATGTTATAATTATAACATAGGGTAATTAACTCAGCGGTAGAGTGTCTGCCTTACAAGCAGAAGGTCACAGGTTCAAATCCTGTATTACCCACCGTTCTATTATGGGCCTATCGTCTAACGGATTAGGACAGAAACCTTCTAAGTTTCCGATGTAGGTTCGATTCCTACTGGGCCTATGAAATTTAATTATTAAACGAATATATTATAATAAATTTTTATTATGTTATGCTTAAAAAAATTTTAGATCCATCTCTCGCGTTGTACGTTATAAAAAAAGTACACAGTCATCTCTTTTTTTATGGAAGAAATGCAACTAATATGTACTTATCCGATCGAGAATTCTCTGAAGTTATTTCAGACAAGTCTGCTAGATTAATAAATAAAGAAGTAAAAGAGATGTTGTCTAATATGAAATAAAAAAATTAGCCAAAGACCAAAAACTAGTAAAATCTATTATCGAACAAGCACAAGTATCAAAAGTTTATTCCAAATTATAGAAGAAATTAAGAATGGATAAATAGTGTACTTATGAAATTCGTAAAACTTCAGGTTATAGTAATCATAACTTTAATTCATATTATATTTCCTTAAACCAAGTTATGGAGTAAATCACGTAAAAAAATCCTACAATATTCTGTAATCTTCAAAGGGTTTGAGCATGGACATAATTTTTAGCATAATTATTTCTTGCAATTAATTTTAAGGTTCGATATGATTAATAATATTTATTTATTTAACAAATTATTTATTATGACATGGTTACTTCCAACGCATACAACAGAAACACTTGAACAAACGTTGGGTAATGCAACACAATTATAGCTGATAAATCAATTGAAGCAGCTTATATTGCTTCTAACACATCAGCATTTTTAACAACATTAAACACAGGTATAAAAGCACTTTCTGTAGGTTATGGGGTCGCATTAACAGGTGCTTCAGCAATTGATGCTATCACAGCTAAAAATACCGATTCACGCTGTATGTTTGGTGTGGGTTTTGGCTTTGGTATTGCTGGAACTGTTAGTTCAGCTCTAACGGCTTTTAATGTTTCAGTTGGTTTAGGTCCACTTGCTATGGTTTCTTCTGCGACTGAAAAAATTTGTTTTTGGGTAGGTAGAAAAGTTAATGCAGTAGCAAGAGTTGGGGATATTCCCGCAATATAGTATAATTATTAACTTTTTATAAGAATAAGTGAAACTAAATTTAGTATCTGATATAATAAATTATATCAGATAGTTTTCTGTGTCTTGCTTCTGTTTATTTTTTCGCCTATTGATTGAGGTTTTGAATTCTTCATAACATCGAAGGATATTATCTCAATCGATAAACGTTTTAGCTTCATATCATCCTCTCCTCCACTATATAATGGATTTTGCATACCATATTCATAAATTTCTCGTGCACCTTCTTGTTAATCTTTTACTTAGCGTGTTCACTAAGGCGCTTTCATTGGCTTATAGTATTTTTTCTCGTTTATACAATTTTTTATATAACAATTATATACTGAAATGTTTTTCTTTAATACATACGTTGTTTATGTTTTACTTTTACAAGTTGATTCTCAGTTCTTGGATGAAGAATCATTTTAATATTTAAATATGTTGATATGATAACGACATCGGAAACTTATTTTGATTCATCGTCTAATATTAGATATGTTGATAATATATACCAACGATCCAACGTTAAATTTTTTACACTTGGCGCTATATTTATCATCAATATAATATTCAAGTAGGTTAAAATTAAAGTTTTACCTGTACCTAAATTACCAAAGTTATGGTCAATCATCCCATCAACTAAATTTTCTGCAAAGCTTGAAAAATTTTTCATTTCTTTTTCGGATGTAGTACGTCCTAAATCACTACTTTAATTCTGATACTGGTTTAAATGTAATGTTTAATCCTGAAACAAAGAAATTTATTAGTGGTTGGGAGTTAAATCCTAATCAATTAAAAAATATGAAAGAGAGAGGTAAATTATAATGAACCGTTTAACAAAAATAGAAGAACTTGGTTTTAAATGTTCTATAGTTTTAGCAGATTTTCACTTTTAGCAAAATTTAAATTCTTATATATCATTAATGGAAGCATTCGTGGAAAAAAAAATAAATGGCAAGGAATTTGAAACCAGATTTTATAAAATGCATAGTATTGATGGGTATGTAGATCCTGATTGAGGAGAATTGGTTTGTATAATTAAGAATCTAAATTTATCTGATTTTGAGGGTTTAACAACTTTAATGTCAGACTTATTTGTTAATTGTGACTCATTTGAAGCAAATCCAACATTAAGAGACGAAACTGATTTAACAGAAGAAGAGTTGAGACATTATGTGTATGATAGTCTTTTAAAAATAAAAAATCGATATATAAAATCTTAATTGTGAAAAAGTAGACATAGATGACTAAAAAATAGACATGTTATGTCTGGTTTTATAGCCTGTTATATAAAGCTATAAAGTTCAACCAGACCAAGTAGACATCGAATTCAATATATATATATAAGTAAGAAATGTGGTATGGGGGAGGAGAGGAGGGGGGGCGCAAGCGGATTTACGAGGGAACGGATGTTCCCGGATAAACGAAGTGCCTCCCCACCTTCCGTTTAGTGAAACAAACAATTATGATACATAATTTTCAAAAACGATGGGTGTTCACTTGGAACGCCGACGAAAGCGGTCATTTAGTTGATTGTTTAAGTTTACAAAATTTATTGAATGAAATAGCGAAAGAAGGAATGTTCCAAAAGGAAAAGGGAAGTGAGACTTGTCGACTTCATTATCAAGGTCGCTTTGAATTAAAAGGACCTCGTATAGGAAAAAAACAGTTGTTAAAATTGTTTAGTAGTTTAGGTTGTATTAAAAATGTGACTTTCTCTGCTGAACGTCCGTATAATAGTACAGTGTATTGTACCAAGTTGGAAACTCGCTTAGAGGGTCCTTGGTTCGTTGGTACAGATTCGTATAGGACGAAAAATAATACTATGGTTATATCATTGTTGAATTGGCAGGAACAGCTGTTAAATGTCTTAGAAAGTCCCTTAGGAGAGACATTTAGATCAAGAAAAGTAATTTGGGTTCAAGATCCTAAAGGGGGCTCAGGAAAATCAACTTTTCTAAAGTATTTATCATTAAACCAAGAAGGGTTGAGAGTTAAAAAATTACCATTAGATAAGCCAGATAGATTACGTATGATGGTTTGTAAAATAGTTGAGCGAGAGGATGTAGACGCGTTTTCGTTCGATTTTACGCGAACACTGGGTACAGAAACTCATATAGAAAATTTATTCCAAATTGTGGAAGAGATCAAAAATGGGCATATTGTTTCGGCCATGTATGGAAACCCAATGGAAGTCGTAATGACGAATCCATTTGTAATTATCTTTAGTAATGAGGATATCTCAAAATATTGCCATTATTTGTCTATGGACCGGTGGCAAGCATACGAAATTCAAAATAATGAATTGTACGAAATTGATAAAAATTCAAACTATAAACCACATGATTTAAATTATTAGATGAACAAGAAAAAAAGTCTAACCTGAGATTGCAGTCAGAGGTTAGACAGAGAAGAAGAAATGAGCGATCTCCACCTACTAATAGAATAGAGAAATAAGGAACATTATCAAGGTGCGTTTACTTTGATTGGGAATCGTGTTTCAAAAAAACAATTACTTGAATTATTCAAAAATAAATTTAACAATGTTAATGGTTTAACTTTAAGTAAAATTTATGATAAAAAGGCGGCTATGAAATACGCATCGAAGTCTGAAGGTCGTATCAGGGGGCCTTTCTACGTTGGTCAAAAAGAAAAATATAGTGAATCATTTGCTGCTATGAATTTAATGTCATGGCAAAAAGAACTTTTTGAGTTCATTTTAGTCAATAAAGATAATCCAATAATTCGCGAACGAAAAATTATTTGGGTTGAAGACAGTATCGGGTGTACGGGTAAGTCAAAATTTCAAAAATGGTTACGATTAGGTCAAAAAGACCTTATAGCACGTAAACTTCCAGTTAGTACGGTTGAGCGGCTTATATCAGCCGTTAAAAAGCTAATTGGACAAGAAGAGGTGGATGTTTTAATGATTAACCTAACAAAAACAAAAGGTCAAGATCAATCGTTAGCCGATTTGTTCTCCGCTACGGAAGATATTAAAGATGGTTTTATCGTTGATACTCTTTATGGTAAATATGTCGAAGCAATTTTTGACCCACCGATTGTGCTAGTTTTTACTAATGAAAAATTAGATGAACATATCACAAAATTATCAAGAGATAGATGGCTTCGTTTATACATAAATTCTAATTATACAATTGAGTATCGAATAGAAAATGAAGATGGAACCATATCACCGATAAAATTATCAAATTTAAATATAAAAAAATAGTAGCCTGTTGGCGCAGACTACTACTAGATGAGGAAAATTATTTTGAATTTTCAGGAAATTTATAAGAAATAATGTATTTATTATTATATATTATTTCTTATTTAAAGTAAAGTAATACGAGGTTTATTTACAACCTAATAAACCACCAGCTTCTTTACATCGGTTTCGTATTGTTCGAGCACCTTTCGATGCTCCACTAAATCCTGCAAAAAAGCAGCCAGTTATGTTGTTTTTAGGCAAAAGTGAGAATCCGAATGCAGCTACATCACAGCCGGTTGCAAAGCAGTCTAGTGTGAAACATTTGTAGTCTTGGCATGCATAATCTTCAACGGCATTAGCAATGTCTGTGCCCATAGTTTGGCCGCTAAATATACAACCACCTGTTGTTAAAGTAATATCAAGAGCTTGGCCGAGTTTATAAAGAATGTCACTAGAATTTCCTGCAATATCCATTCCTGAGGTGTAAGGATTACGCCACCAGTTTAATCTTGTTGATTCTAGACGGTTTTTTAACCGTTGTCGTATTTTAAATTTAGTCATAAATATAATTGTTAATAGATTTGTAAATTATATTATAGTTGAAAGAAAAAATTATTTTTCAATTTACAAAAGATTCCCTAAATTTGGGAACCTTTTGTTATTATACGACACGGATCGAACTTACGTTTTTCCTTGTCATTACAGGCTATACCTTAGGTAAGATTCCCAAATTCCATTCCCTCATATATATAGTATGGGGGGGATAAAAAGAGGGGTAAGGGAGATCGGAGAGACAGCGAAGCGCTCCAAGAACCCCCTTACCCCCGAATTGAAAAAAAAAAGAAGGAATGCATAAAAATACAAAATATTGGGCTTTTACGTGGGAACAACAGTAACTCAAAAAAAATTTTTAAATAATATAACAGAAATTTGCGTTTTCCAATTAGAATGCGGAAGTGTAAAAAATAAAGAACATTACCAAGGTGCTTTCACCTTGGTGGGGCCACGAGTTTCCAAAAAACAACTATTAGAACGGTTTCAAGAAACATTTAATAATGTTAGTGGTTTAACGTTAAGTAAAACTTATGATTCAAAAGCAGCGATGAAATATGCGTCCAAAATTGATACTAGAATAAAAGGACCGTTTTATTTAGGTCAAAAAGAAAACTATAGCGAAAAATATGCTAATATGAGTTTAAGAAAATGGCAAGAAGAACTTTTCGAATTTATTGTAACGAATAAAAATAACCCAATTATTCGTGAGCGCAAAATTATTTGGGTTGAGGACAGTAAAGGTTGTACTGGTAAGAGTCAGTTTCAAAAATGGCTTCGTCTCGGTCAACGAGATTAATAGTACGTAAATTACCAGTTAGTAGTGTTGAGAGGCTTATATCAGCTGTTACAAAGCTAACTCGAGAACAAGAAGTTGACTTGTTAATGATTAATTTGACAAAAACAAAAGGTCAAAATCAATCATTAGAAGATATGTTTGCGGCTATTGAAGATATAAAGGATGGATTTATAGTAGATATAATGTACGGTAAGTATATTGAGGCTATATTTGATTCTCCATTAATATTAGTGTTTACGAACGAAAAATTAGATGAACACATTTCAAAATTATCAGCTGATAGATGGTTACGGTTTCATATAAATGATGCTTATTCTATTGAATTTAGAAAAGATAATGGTGATGGTACAGTAACCCCTCTTAGTTTGGATAAATTGAATATAAAAAAATAGTATAAATTTAACCTAAATTAAATCTTTGATTTGATCTAGGTTAAAGAGGACAAATTCTACAATTCTTTATTTCGAATATTGTGTTCAGTATTCGCTGAAGTGGTCCATGTTTCACTATCTGGTATATAGTCGGTATCACCAAATTTTTCTAATAAAGTTGGAGTTCTTTTACTATTTGTACTAGGGTTAGGCCTACTTTATTGTGATTTAATAGGACCTGGTTTTTCAATTGGTACAGTCTCAAATTGATCAGCAAATTTTATGTCATCACTTAAACCTGTGAGATCTTCCATATTAACAATTTGTCATAATCAATAATAATGTCGACTATGATATCTCCTAACTTACTGCCAATTTCAGTTTCGCGAACACATATTGGATTCCCAAGCATCTGATCTGGGAGTGAACATTCATATGGCACCGAGGATTCCTTCATAGTCTAGCCTCTAAATTTATGACTATAACGTCTGTCCGATCCTGTATACGTTGTGCTATATGATTAATAGGACCAGCAATAGCTTTTATTTTAATAAGTAGGAAGCCAGATTCGCGTAAAAAAAACATAGAACTAGTCCCAGATCAAAATGTGACTACGCTCAAAATAACAGGTATCGTTGTTACTCCCCATATTCCTAGTAATGGTATTGGCAATGAGGCAATTATTGTTACAAAAGTCTTTTTTCCGACCGTTAACCAACTTGAGACTTTAAAGACTTGAGTGTCCAAGATCCCTAAACTTACTTTCGAGGCGAATTGGCATAGAGTCATTCGGGTAATATAACGAATGCCGGGTTTTATTTTATCAGAATGGTGAATTAAAAGTAGCTTGCGTAGCCACTCATTATCCAAAAACTGAACGCCTTTAGGCACGAGACAATCTTCATGATGGACCTGCAGAAATCCATCAGCTATGCTCTTTACTACTTCCTCACCCCCTCTTACGCATATGCTGCTAAAAACATTTCCAATTGTAACATTAAAGATTTTCCAACGTATAAAATCTTTTTTTAGTTTTTTTGATATAATATCGTGTTGAGCACGATTTTTTCTTATCCTTACTACAATAGCAATTTCAATTGATACTATCAATGGAATAAGAATCCAATATTCACTAACTATAAAGATTCGGTCTGGGTTTACTCGTATATATAACATAAGCGTCTGTAGATAAAGTTAAATGAAGAATGCCCAGAACCAGACTCGAACTGGTGACACGAGGATCTTCAATCCACTGCTCTACCAACTGAGCTATCCGGGCTTATATATACTTTATCATAATTTCTATTAAATTACAAGACAATACTTCTAAAATTAAAACATAATATTTTAAAAATTTGACAAATAGTAAATAATGTTGTATTATTAATAAAGATATAAAGTTTTATATGTTTTAATTAGAATCTACCATGTCAGAATTGTAAAATAACAGCATAAGATTATTTTTTTAAATTTAGTATAAACTTTATATCATATAATTTTGATTTTGAAGCGCTAATATTATCTGATTGAAATTTTTAAGTCATGAAGAAAAATTAATAAGAATCATTTAATATTTTTTTATTTAATTTAGTTCTATTTTTTTTTAAAAGTTGATACAATATGTAATGTAATTAGTATTACTATTTTTAACTTTATTATTTTCACAATAAAAAGGATTTTTATAAAATGACACCTTCATTAGGAAATTTTTTGTCTAGTTTAGTTGCAGGAGGAATTGTTGTAATTGCTATTGGTATTGCTTTAATTATTATTAGTAAATCTGATCGAATTACACGAGCGTAACTCTTAACAATATTATTTTAAGATATAATAAATCATAATTCATATCTTATGATAAACATTAGTTTTGGTCCAAATATTTTTTTAGGTATTATTGTAAGTATTGGAGTATTAATTCTATATTTCCTTAGAAATGTTAAACCTGAAGTCGCTCGGGATGAAGATATTTTTTTTGTAACAATTGGTTTTTTATATAGTTGTATTTTAATGGTCCATGGGTGGAGATTAGATCCAATTCTTTTATTTAGTCAAGTGTTAATTATTACAACTGTTTTAGTTGCAGGATGGGAAAATATTCGACTTAGAGGTTTAATTGCTAATATGGCAAAATTTAAAAGTAAAAAAAAGAATTAATTTATTAATTTTAAAAATCTTGGTTTCAAGTTTGTAAATAATTTTTTTAAATTATGTTTAAAAAATATTCACAAATTCTTTCTATAACATTCGTATCTATTTTTAGTTTTTTTGTAACAACAGCCTCAGCCATTGACTTAGATGAAGCAACAAGAACAGTTGTTGAAAATGGATCAGGAAAAACTATTGTATTAACTCCAGAACAAGTTAAACGTGGAAAACGTTTATTTAATGCAACATGTGGTGCCTGTCATTTAGGCGGTATTACAAAAACAAACCCTAATGTTGGTTTAGATCCAGAAGCATTAAGTTTAGCGACGCCAAGACGGGATAATGTTGAAAGTTTAATTGATTATATGAAAAATCCTACAACATATGATGGTCTAGATTCAATTGCAGAAGTTCATCCAAGTATTAAAAGTGCTGATCTTTATCCACGTATGCGGTCAGTAACTGATGATGATTTATATGCAATTGCTGGGCATATTTTATTACAACCGAAAATTGTGACGGAAAAATGGGGTGGTGGTAAAATTTACTATTAATTAGAAAAAACGTTAAAGTAACTAGATCAATATTTCTAGTTACTTTTTAAAATAGTTTATTTACAAATATAAAAAAGTTTTTTACAATAAAAGCATGTAACTCAGTGGATAGAGTGTCAGATTCCGATTCTGAATGTCAAGGGTTCGATTCCCTTCATGCTTATCTTGTAAGAGTAATTTGGGGCTGTTTTGGTTTCGACATTTTAAATTATTTTATAATATGAATCAGGTCGAAGTTTGTATTCTTCGTAAAAACATACAATCTTAAATCTAAATGCTAAAACTATTATTTTATCGTTATTTACCTTTATAAGGTTTAATATTAAAAAAAATAACTCAAATTCTTTAAAATTTGCAAGTTAAATCCAAAAGAATTATTCACTCTTGTTAGATATTTATCTACAATAGTTTAGACTAAAATATATAACTCATCAGTTCTTTTGAACTATGCCTGTGAATAAGTATTATAAAAAATTTTAAATGGACGTGGGTTCAATTCCCATCAGCTCCATGGTTGCATTCGTGGCCGAGTGGTCGAAGGCACCGGACTCATAATCCGTTTTCCTCTGGAACATCACTGGTTCGAACCCAGTCGAATGCATTTTAATTATTTTAATATTGTTTTTTTTTTAATCTAATTGTAAAATTAATAATAAAAAATAATTACATTTAATACATATAAATTATGTCTAAGTTAAATATTCAGCAAACAATTGCTAACGTCGAAAAAGAATTCTTGAAAAATAATTTACCAGTTCTAAGAATTGGAGATAATGTTAAACTAGGTATTAAAATTATTGAAGGAAATAAAGAACGAACTCAGTTTTATGAAGGAACAATTATTGCTAAGAAAAATAGTTCGATTAATACCACAATTACTGTCCGTAAAACTCTTCAAGGAATTGGAGTCGAGCGAATTTTTTTAATTAACTCCCCGAAAGTGGATTCAATCACTGTTTTACGATCATCAAAAGTTAAAAGGTCAAAGTTATATTATTTACGTTCATTAAAAGGAAAAGCAAGTCGTTTAAAACAGGCTTTTAATTAATTTTATTTAAATAAAATTAATTAAAAAATATTGATCTGTATTAAATTTCCGTAGTATAATATAAAATAGTAAAGTATTATTAAAAGTTTACTTTATATTTATCAAAAATAAGGAGTTATATGGTTGCCTATAAAGTGACATTATTAAGTGAAGAACATGAAATTAACACAACAATTGATTGTAATGATGATGTATTTGTTTTAGATGCAGCAGAAGAACAAGGAATTGAATTACCATATTCATGTCGAGCTGGAGCATGTTCAACATGTGCTGGTAAAGTAACAGCTGGGGAAATTGATCAATCGGAACAAACCTTCTTAGACGATGATCAAGTAGAATTAGGTTTTGTATTAACATGTATCGCATATCCAAAGTCAGATTGTACAATCTTAGTACATCAAGAAGACGAATTATATTAATTTAGTATTTAAAAAGCGTTGAAATGACAAAAAATATAAGTCATTTCAACATTTTTTAAATACTAGTTAGAAGTTTAGCTCTGCAGCTTGCACTTTCTCAAATTGTTTTTTCTTTAAAACTAATAAAATTTGTGTCATTAACGCACATAGACAGAAAATAAGATATCCAATAATACGTAGAGGATCTTGCAATACAATTTCTGATTCTTCTTGACCGAATCCACCAGCATTTGGATCTACATTTAAAGCTTGATCTCCTTGCACAACATCACCTACTTTAACAGTTAAAATTAATCCTGCTGGGATAATTTGAGATGTTTGTGTACCATTTGCATTGACGATTAAAACTGTTACTGCACCTTTTTCTGCGGGATTAATCTCTGTAATTTGACCACTTTGACTTGCACCAAATACATTAACATTACTTTTTTCGCCAGTTGGGTAAACTTGTCCACGACCACGATTTCCTCCAGCATAGAATGGATACGATAAATATTTGACATCCGAATTTTTCTCTGGATCGGGTGCGACTACTGGAAAAAGTAATTCTTGATGTGTCTTACCTGCAATTGGTCCAACAACAAAAATATTATCAAATTCAGTACTATAAGGAGAAATAAAAACACCTTTATTTTTTGCTTTCACTTCTGCGGAAATCTGATTTTTTGCAGCTAATTTGAATCCTTTTGGTAAAATTAAAATTCCTCCAACATTTAAATCTGCTTTTTTTCCATTAGCACTAATTTGTTTTTTACTAGTATCATATGGTACTTTGATTTCTACTTCAAAAACTGAATTTGGAAGAACGGCTTGTGGAGCTTCAATTTCGATTGCTTTTTGATTTAAATGACAATTAGCACATGCTAATTTTCCATTTGCTGCACGTGGGTTTGAATAATTTTGTTGGGCAAAAACTGGATATGCTAATGAATTTGGAACATATAAACCGAATACACTTATACCAATTGTTAAAGCAAGTAAAAGACTTTTAAAAAACTTGTTAGTTGCCATAATTTAAATACCTGTTAAGTATAGATTTTTATATAAATTAATTCTTTATTAAAAACAAGATACCTAATCCTGAAAGATACAACAATAATATTGCAACAGATAATAATAACTGTGTTAAAGGATCAGTTGAGGGTGTTAAAATTGCGCCAAGCACTGTTGAAAGTAATATAACATACCGCCATGCATTTAACATTTGCTTTGGTGATACAATATTTAATAACCCTAGTAAAATTTGAAGAATCGGAATTTGGAAAGCTAATCCAGTACTATAAAATAAAACAAGAATAAATTCAAAATATTGATCAAATGACCAAAATGGTTCAAGAACTTCTTGGCTATAATTTAAAAAAAAATTTAAAGCTGCTGGAATTAAAGTATAGTATGAAAAAGCTAATCCGAATCCAAATAAAATTAATGAACTAATTAATAATGGTAAAATAATTTTAGTTTCTTTTTTTGTCAACCCCGGTAATAAAAATAAAATAAGTTGACTAAATATAAATGGACTTGAAAATAATAATCCCGTATAGAAGGATATTTTAATTGTTGAAATAAAATACTCCCCAGGTGCACCTTGAAAAAATTTTACATTATTAATTGGTAGCTCTAAAATTTTAACTAAATTCTTTACTTCAATAAACGCGAAACAAGTCAGGAATAAAATTGTTCCAAATACAAGAAAAATACGTTGGCGTAATTCTTCAAGGTGTTCTGAAAAAGGTAATTCTAATGTTATGATAGAATTAGTTGTAAAATTAAAGTTAGAATTAGTTGTCATATCAAAAAATTTATTCGCACTAGTTTAGAAATTTATAATTATAACTTGAGTTCAAAACTTTAATGAAAAAGTTTTGAACCCTAAAATTAGTTTAACAAAGGACTTAAAATTAAACTAACAGATTAACTATGCTAAATAGTTAATTGCTTCTAATCGTGCCGTTGCTTTTTTTAATTCAACTGAAGCATCAAGACGTGCTTTACTTGTTTCAGCTTCCTCAACTGCAACCGTCGCTTTTTCTAATTCTTTCGTAGCAACACTTAATTCAACATCAATTAATTCTTCCACATCATTTACTAAAACTGTTACTCGATTACGATCAATTTCAGCCAGACCCCCACATAAAATGATTGGAGTCCATTTTTCATTTAACTTTATACGTAATAATCCTGTATCTAAAGCTGTAATTAATGCTGCATGACCATCTAATACCCCAACTTGACCAGTTAAACCTGGTAGAACTACTTCATCTGCTGTTGTTGAACAAATGACTCTATCTGGGGTAAGAACGCGAATGTTCATAACCATATTTGTGACTCCTTATTTTAGAGTTTCTGCTTTTGCAATTGCTTCATCAATATTACCTACTAGGTAGAATGATTGTTCTGGTAAATCATCTAATTCACCACCTAAAACCATTGTAAAACCTTTAATTGTTTCTTCTAAACTTACATATTTACCAGGTGAACCTGTAAAAATTTCTGCAACAAAGAATGGCTGTGATAAGAATCGCTCTACTTTTCTTGCTCGAGCAACTGTTAAACGATCCTCTTCAGATAATTCATCGATACCTAAAATTGCAATAATATCTTGTAGTTCTTTATAACGTTGTAATGTTTCTTTTACCGTTTCTGCGATTTTATAATGAATTTCACTTACAATTCCTGGTTGTAACATTGTTGATGTCGAATCTAAAGGATCTACAGCAGGATAAATACCTTTTGCAGCTAAATTACGTGACAATACTGTAGTAGCATCTAAATGGGCAAATGTAGTTGCTGGAGCTGGATCTGTCAAATCATCAGCCGGTACATAAACAGCTTGAATTGAAGTAATTGAACCTTGTGTTGTCGATGTAATTCGTTCTTGTAAAGCACCCATTTCTGTTGCTAACGTAGGTTGGTAACCTACTGCTGAAGGCATACGACCTAATAATGCAGATACTTCTGAGCCTGCTTGTGTGAAACGGAAAATATTGTCAATAAATAATAAGACATCTTGTTTATTAACATCACGGAAATATTCAGCCATAGTTAAAGCTGTTAAACCTACACGCATACGGGCTCCTGGAGGTTCATTCATTTGACCATATACTAAAGCTACTTTCGATTCAGCAAAGTTACTTTCGTTAATTACTCCAGATTCTTTCATTTCTTCGTATAGATCATTTCCTTCACGTGTACGTTCACCTACACCACCAAATACTGATACACCACCATGTGCTTTAGCAATATTGTTAATTAACTCCATAATTAGAACGGTTTTACCTACCCCAGCACCACCGAATAAACCAATTTTACCACCACGACGATATGGTGCTAATAAATCAACAACTTTAATACCTGTTTCAAAAATTGATGGTTTTGTTTCTAATTCTGTAAAGGCAGGAGCTTCACGGTGAATTGGTAAAGTTTCATCAGTTGTAACTTCCCCTTGTTCGTCTACTGGTTCACCAATTACATTAAAAATTCGACCTAATGTTGACGTACCAACTGGAACACTAATTGGACCACCTAAATCAATTGCTTCAACCCCACGTTTTAAACCATCCGTTGAACGCATAGATACAGCACGAATTTTATTATCGCCTAATAATTGTTGAACTTCAACGATAGTTGAACTACCATTCTCTAATTCAATTTTAATAGCACTATAAATAGGAGGTAAAGTCCCATCTGGAAATTCAATATCTAAGACAGGACCAATAATTTGACTAACGTAACCTTTATTTAAATTAGTTTTTACCATTTTGATTTAACATATTAAAATATTTTAAAATAAATATACTTTCAAAATTTTACTTGTCAATTTGAAGACTAATAAATTTAATAATTATTTATTATTGTACAACAAATTATTGTAAATTCTCGACGATAATATGATTTTGTTAATTTCTTTCTCTTAACCTACCTGTTACTTTTAACCAATTTCGCGCTCCTGGATAATTATCGGGAGCCAGTTTAAGAGCTTGAATCCAATATTGAGCTGCTTTATCAAATAATTCTTTTGATAGTTCAATATATTCATCTTCTCCTAACATTTGAGCCCGTAAAGCTTGTGAATGGTAAATTACAGCAATGTTATTTAAAGCTTGTGGAAGGTTCGAATTTAAAGCCAATGATTGATGATAAAATTCTAATGCTTGACTATATTTTCCTGTATCACCATAAATTAACCCAATATTATATAAAGTATAACTTCTATCATAAGGGTCTTCTTCAACTTGAAGAGCTTCATAATAATTTTGTAATGCTTCTGCATAACGTCCTTTTCCTTGTGCAGCCATTCCTGCTCGATAATATGAAAACGCTTGCTTCTCTTGTTTACTTGCAGGTAAAACTTTTAATAAAATATCAGCAATTACAGTAAATGTTTTATCAATAAAATTTCCCACATGTTCTCCTTTTAATTTAATTTATAAAATTTAGAGTTATTCTATATCTTAATATATAATAACTCTATATGGTTTAAATAGAATTAGCGGCAATAAAAGAAAATAATGATAACATTCTAGCTCGTTTTATTGCTTTTGCTAATTTTCTTTGTTGTTGAACAGTGACACCTGTAGCACGACGTGGAAGTATTTTACCTTGTTCTGTTATAAATAACCGTAAAAGATCAATATCTTTGTAATCAATCTTTTGATTTAAACTGAGTGGGGATGTTCTTTGTTTTTTTGATATCATAATAATTTATTTTATTTCTTTATGTATTGTCGCTCGATTACAATTTGGACAATACTTTTTTAATTCTAATCGTTCAGGATTATTTCGACGATTTTTTTGTGTATGGTATCGAGAAATACCTAGTGAACGTTTATTTAAATTTGAACGACATTCTGTACATTCTACTGTAATTAAAATTCGAGTGCCTTTATTTTTTGCCATAAAAATGTAAATTTAATAATTTTAATTACTATATTGCCTAAAAATTCTTATCTTATCAAGGGTTAAGTTTATGATAAAAAATTTTTTTATTAAAAACTTTAATTTTTTACTTAAATATACTATATTAGAAGAGACATTAATTTATAAATAATTATTAAAATTTTTAACTGTATGGCTAATACTAAATCAGCAAAAAAGCGTATTGATATTAATAAACGAAATCGATTACGAAATAAATATTATAAGACTTCTCTACGAACTTTAGTTAAAATCTTTTTTAAAAATTTAGAAGTTTATAAAACTTCTAAAAATATCCAGGATAAAGAAAAGGTAAATGAGATATTAAGTTTAATTTATAGTATGGTGGATAAAGGAACAAAAAAAAATATTTTTCATAAAAATGTTGCTGCACGGAAAAAATCTAAATTGGCAGCATATTTGAGAAACGCATAATTTAATAATTTCTAATAAACTAAAAAAATCTTTGAGATTTTTTTAGTTTATTATCTTTTTTTAAGTCTCTCGTATGAAATAAAAGATATGAATGTAATGTAATCATGTGCCCTATTAACACAAATTATGATGCAAAGTATGAATTATATCAATGCTCTTCCAGATTTTTTAGCGATGCAAAGAGTAAGCTTTTGTTGGTTTATTACTCAAGGTTTAAATGAAGAACTCACATTATTCTCTAAAATCTATGATTTTAGTCAAAATACTGAGTATATAATGTTTGGGGATGAATATAGTTTAGTAAAACCACCCTATAGTTTGTCTATTGCAAGAAAATATAGTGGAAATTATAGAGCACAATTAATTATTCCAATAGAAGTAAGAAATAGAATAAATAATAATATTTGTTATAAAAATCAATTTCCAATCATTACTTTACCTCTAATGACCACCTACTCAACTTTTATTATAAATGGTTGTGAACGGGTAATTGTTAGTCAAATTATTCGAAGTCCGGGAATTTATTTTGAAAAAAATAAAAATCAAAAAAGACAAAATAAATTCCGACGTAAATTATCTACTGATATAAATAAGTTACGTACTTTTTTACCAGCAGGTGAAGCTTTTATTTCAGAATTTGATCTTTTTTTTTCAATTCCCACAACAATATATGATAAGGTAAAACAGAAAAAAAAACTTATTCCAAATTGGAATCAAAATTTGATTTATTATTATTCAATAAAATCTTTAAAAGAAGCGACTAAAGATTCTTCGATACTTTTTTTAGAATATTTTAAGTTTTACCGTTTTATCTCTAAAAAACGAGGATTAACATTAAAAAATAAATTAATTAAATTTTTTGTAAAATGGTTGAAATTTAAAACTAATCTGAATCTTATTGAAAGTCTTTTAGATGAAAACCGAATAAATCTTTTATTAAAATATTTTCAATTTTTATTAAAACTTCTAATAAAATACCAGTTTTTATCAGCAACAAATTCACTTCCAAACCATTTTAAAGATAAAATAATTTTTACAGAATCATTAAGAGATTTAAAAAAAATTAAAAAAATCTTTAGAATTTATGATGAATTGATATATAATTCACAAACATCAATCCAACTTAACTTAAATTATACATTTGTTGTCTTGACAAAACATTCAAACAATTGGTTTCAAGAGTTTGATAAATTTCTATTTTTAACTTTAACCATAAATAAAACATTAAGAAAATTTATTGATTTTAATGAAATAACTCAATTTTCTAGTTTTCAGCCAACAATATATTTCTCTAGCACTTTAAAAGATCAGTTAAAATATATTTTTGGAAAAAATAAATTTACTGATAAACTAGTACGTCATAAGTATTTAAAGACAAAAACACAATTACTACTATATAGAAAAGATCATGAAATTAAAGCAAATTATCATCAAAAGTATGCTGAAAAAGATGCTTATACAGCAACGTTAATTCCTGAGTATGGTTCTTGGATTCGATTTGGTTTTCAAAAAAATACAAAAATTAATATCTATAAGTATCCAATAAAAAATCAAGAAGATGAAATAACTATTCAATTGGATAAAATAAATCATAAACCAATTCTTGCTTTACTTAAAGAAATGGGCTTAACAAATTTAGAAATTTACCAAAACTTGCATTATGCAGATTTCTTTTATTTTGATAAACCATTATTAATTAATTCAACTTTATCAAACCAACCTATTTCAAGGTTTAATTTAGAATTAGAATATTTTAAAAATATTTCAGAATTTTCTAGAATTTTTGATCCGAATTACTATCGACTTGGTCGAGTAGGAAGATTAAAATTAAATAATAGATTAAATTTGAATATTATAGAACGATTACAAATAATTACTTATGAGGATCTTTTTGCAATTATTGATAAATTAATTAATTTAACTATTTCAAAGACTGTTCAAGATGATATTGATCATTTAAAAAATCGACGGGTTCGATCTGTAGGAGAATTATTACAAAATTTATTTAGAATTGGGTTTCAACGATTAGTTCGAAAACTGAGAAATCAAACAAATAAACTTGATTCTGGCTACTTACTGAGCTTTAATATTGTTAATGCAACAATTCGAGAATTTTTTGGATCCAGTCAATTATCACAATATTTAGATCAAACAAATCCTTTATCCTCATTAACACATCGACGTCGAATTAGTGGATTAGGACCTGGAGGGTTTGATCGTGATAGAATTAGTTTTGCGGTTCGTGATATACATCCAAGTCATTATGGTCGAATTTGTCCTATTGAAACCCCTGAAGGACAAAATGTTGGATTAATTGCTTCTCTAACTACATGTGCAAGAGTTAATAAATTAGGCTTTTTAGAAACCCCATTTTGGAGAGTAATAAATGGAAAAGTTATGAAAACAAGAAATCCTCTTTATTTAACTGCAGATATTGAAGATCTATATAAAATTGCACCGGCAGATATTGCAACCGATAATGAAAATTATTTAAGAAAAAATATTATTCCAGTAAGATATAAACAAGATTTTATAAATGTTCCACCATCTGAAGTAGATTTTATTGCAATTTCAACTGTTCAGGTTGTTTCTGTAGCGGCTTCATTAATTCCATTTTTTGAACATGATGATGCGAATCGAGCATTGATGGGTTCTAATATGCAACGTCAATCAGTTCCTTTGATTTTTTCTCAAAAGCCAATTGTTGGAACAGGATTAGAAAATCAAATTGCAGTTGATTCTGGAATGACATTAAACGCTCAAATTTCTGGGATTGTAAGTTCTGTAACAGCAAATAAAATTATTATCAAAGATAAAATTGGAAAGAAAATAATTTATAAATTACAAAAATATTTACGGTCCAATCAACAAACTTGTATTAATCATCGTCCAATTGTATGGAAAGGAGAAAAAATTCAATCAGGGCAAATTTTAACTGATGGACCAGCTATAACAAATAGTGAACTATCATTAGGGCAAAATGTTTTAATCGCATATATGCCCTGGCAGGGGTATAATTTTGAAGATGCAATTTTAATAAGTGAAAGGTTAGTTTATGATGACATTTTTACCTCAATTCATATTGAGCGATATAAAATTGAAATTGATCGAAATTCTGAAATGTCTGAACAAACTATGAAAATGATTCCAAATTTAGGTCTTTCAGAAATCAAGCATTTAAATGATGATGGAATCGTAACTGTTGGAACTTTTGTTAAGCCAGGTGATATTTTAGTTGGTAAAGTTATTTCAAATAATACCTCAGAGCAATTACCAGAATCAAAATTATTGCGTGCCATTTTTGGTGCAAAAGCTAAAGGTGTCAAGGATAACTCGTACCGAATGCCAGATGGTGAATATGGTAGAGTTATTGAAACGGTGACGTTCAATCGTCGAACTAAATTGACATATAAATTTGAGAAGATTTATGTTTTTATTGCTCAAATAAGAAAAATTCAAGTTGGAGATAAAATTGCAGGTCGACATGGAAATAAAGGAATTATTTCACGCATTTTAGCACGACAAGATATGCCATTTTTACCTGATGGAACACCAATTGATATCATTTTAAATCCCTTAGGTGTACCATCAAGAATGAATGTAGGTCAACTTTATGAATGTTTATTGGGGTTTGCTGGTGATAAATTAAATTCTCGTTTCAAAATTTTACCTTTTGACGAAATGTATGGCTTAGAAATGTCCCGGATTCTAATTAATAAAAAACTTCGTCAAGCTTCAATAAAACAAAATCAAAGTTGGTTATTTAATCCATATGCTCCCGGTAAAATGGTCTTAGTGGATGGTCGAACAGGGAAAGAATTTGAAAATCCAATTACTATTGGAAATGCTTATATGTTAAAATTGATTCATTTAGTTGATGATAAAATGCATGCTCGAGCTACTGGACCGTATTCTTTAATAACTCAACAACCTTTACGTGGAAAAGCTCAGCATGGTGGTCAGCGATTTGGAGAAATGGAAGTTTGGGCACTGGAAGGTTTTGGAGCGTCTTTTACATTAAAAGAACTATTAACTATTAAATCTGATGATATGCAAGGTAGAAATGAAACCTTAAATGCAATTGTTAAAGGTCAACAAATTCCACAATTCGGAATTCCTGAGTCTTTTAAAGTTTTATTACAAGAATTGAGATCAATTGGTTTAGATATGAGTACATATAAAATTGAAAGATTTAATTCCTCAAAAAGATATGAAATTGAGGTAAACTTAATTGAAAAATATAATTCATCGTCAAAAACATTTTCACCAACCTCGAACATAAATGATATTTCATTTTAAAGAATTATGATACAATCTACAAAAGAATTTAATTATATTAAAATTAAATTAGCTTCGCCATTTCGTGTTTTACAATGGGCAAATCGAAAATTACCAAATGGTCAGTTTGTTGGAGAAGTACAAAAATCAGAAACAATTAATTATAGAACATTTAAACCAGAAATGGATGGTCTATTTTGCGAACGAATCTTTGGTCCAAGTAAAAGTTTAGAATGTGCCTGTGGGAAATATAAACGCGTTCGTTACGAAGGCTTAATATGTGAACGTTGTGGTGTAGAATTAACTGAATCTCGGGTTCGACGACATCGAATGGGATATATAAATCTAATTTATCCTGTAACGCATGTTTGGTATATTAATAGTCGTCCAAATTTTATTGCATTATTATTGGAAGTCGAAGAATCGGAAAAACAACTCCAAACAACATATACTGCTCATTCTGAAGCCTGTAAAAAATGTGAAGGGTTAAAATTGACACCATCTACTATTGTTGACTTATGGGATGAACGAATTAAAAGAATTAAATTAGCATCTTTAGTATATTTTATTGCTGAAGATGAGATTTCATTTTATGGTTTACATTGGGATTTACAACAATACCGAAGAAGTCGAGAATTAGGGTATAGTGGTTATCCTTTAAAACCATACCCAAAACCACAAAATCGTAGATATAATACACCAAAATATTTACTACGATCAACGCCAAATTTTTTAATAGGGTCTCCTTTAATTAAACGAGAACTAGATAACTTAAATTTAAAATCAGAAATTTTTAAAACTCGCTCATTTACTCTAGTATGTACTAAAATCTTAAACAAAGATGATGAACTTTATGATGAATCCAAATGGTTTCGAAAATGGGAGCAGCAGCGTATTTATAAAATTCGAGAACAAGCAATTAAACGAATACGTATTATTGAAAATTTAATTGGAACAGGATCACGACCATCTTGGATGATTTTATCTATTTTACCTGTTATTCCACCAGCACTACGACCAATGATACAACTAGAAGGAGGTAGGTTTGCAACTTCAGATTTAAATGAATTATACCGTCGAATTATTACTCGAAATAATCGATTATTAAGACTACTTGAAATTGATGCACCTCAATTAATTATTCGAAACGAGAAACGGCTTTTACAAGAAGCCGTGGATACTTTAATTGATAATGGAAAACGTGGTAAAATTGCGTTAAGTGCAAATAATAGACCTTTAAAATCCCTATCTGATATTATAAAAGGTAAACATGGTCGATTTCGCCAAAATTTATTAGGAAAAAGAGTCGATTATTCGGGCCGTTCTGTCATTGTTGTCGGACCTAGTTTAAAATTAAATCAATGTGGATTACCTTATGAAATGGCAATTGAATTATTTCAACCTTTCATTATTCGTGAATTAATTAATCAAGGTTTAGCAAATAATATGAAGATAGCTAAAAATTTAATCCAACAAAATGAGCTTATTATTGAACCAGTATTAGAAAGAATTTTAGCTAATCACCCTATTTTTTTAAATCGTGCTCCAACATTACATCGATTAGGCATTCAAGCCTTTGAACCAATTTTAGTTGTTGGTCGTGCTATTAAATTACATCCTCTTGTTTGTTCCGCTTTTAATGCTGACTTTGATGGCGATCAAATGGCTGTTCATATCCCATTATCTTTAAAAGCTCAAGCAGAGTGCTATACGTTAATGTTAGCTCCTTATAATTTTTTATCACCAGCAAGTGGTGAACCAATCATTATGCCTAGTCAAGATATGGTTTTAGGATGTTATTATTTAACTATTAATAATATTATTGGTTTACTTGGATCAACTCACTATTTTACAAATTTAACTGATGTACTTTTAGCTTATGAACAGAATAAAATTGAAATTCATAGTTCAATTTGGGTTCGTTATCAAGATTCTAATCCTATTTTATCCACTGTAATTAAAACAACTAAATTGAAAGATGAAACTACTATTCATTTTTATGAAAATTTGCAAATCCGAAAAACAAAAAATGATGAAGTAATTGTTCAATACCTAAAGACTACAACAGGTCGTGTTCTTTTAAATTATACTATTCAAAAAACATTAAACTTTTTATAAATACTAAAATAATAAGGACTAAATCTATTTTATGAAAAATTATATTTATCAAAATTCTTTAATTGGTAAAAAACAATTACGTGAATTATTAGCTTGGAGTTTTACTAATTATGATTCAATGCAAGCTTGTTCATTAGCAGATGAATTAAAATATTTAGGATTTAAATATGCTACTAAAGCAGGAATTTCTATTAGTATTGAGGATTTAAAAATTCCATTTGTAAAAAATCTAATGTTAGATAAATCAAACCAAGAAATTCAAAATGCTGAAAAAATTTATTTAAAAGGAAAAATTACACAAATTGAACGGTTTCAAAAAATCATTGATACTTGGAGTTTAACGAGTGAGTCACTAAAAGATCAAATTATTTATTATTTTAAAAATTATGATCCGTTAAATTCTGTTTATATTATGGCGTTTTCAGGAGCACGTGGTAACTTATCTCAAGTCCGTCAATTAGTTGGTATGAGGGGACTAATGTCTGATCCAAGTGGGCAAATCATGAATTTACCAATTAAAAAAAATTTTCGTGAAGGCTTAACAATTACTGATTATCTAATGTCGGGTTATGGAGCACGTAAAGGTATCGTAGACACTGCTTTAAAAACTGCTAATTCAGGTTATTTGACGCGACGATTAATTGATGTTGCACAAGATATTTTAATTCGTGAAAAAGATTGTGGAACAAACCATTCATTATTATTCTCAGTCACAACAAATTGTTCGAATTATGATCAAGTTATTGGACGTATTTTAAGTCAAAACATTACTGACCCAAAAACAAATAAAATAATTAGTAGTAAAAATACTCAGATAACTCCACAATTAATTAAGAAATTTCAGAGAAAAAACATTTTACAATTCTATGTGCGTTCACCTTTAACTTGTAATCTATATCGAGCGGTTTGTCAAAAATGTTATGGCTGGGATTTAGCTAATGAAAATTTAGTTGATATTGGAGAAGCTGTGGGAATCCTAGCTGGTCAATCTATTGGAGAACCAGGAACACAATTAACTATGCGAACTTTTCATACAGGAGGAATTTTTACATCTGAAGCTCGCCAACAAATTATCAGTCCATTGAATGGCGTTATTCAATTTTATAATATTTTAAAAACTGTTGTTTTAAGAACAAATCGAGGAGAAGATGTTTTAATTACAAAAAATTCTGGATCCGTTGTTTTAATTCCAAATGATAAAGCAAGAAACTTTATTTTAATTGAAGTTTTACGAAATACTATTTTATTTCCAAAGAATAATCAATATATTACAAAAGATACTGTTATCGGAGAATTAATTAATCGGAATAAACAAATTACAACAGAAATAAAACCAATTTTAAGTGATACGTGTGGAGAAATTTTTATTCCAAAATTAAAACAAAAAATTAATATATTAAATAGTAATAAATTAATTTGGATTTTATCTGGGCAGTTATATAATAGTCCACTAAATGCCTTTTTAAATTTTTATCCCGATTCTAAATTAAATAGTTTAAGTTATATTTTTCGAACTAAAATTGTTAACCATTATCGTAGTTCAGTTAAATTTATTAATTCTAAAAAAAATTTATCACAAAAATTAATTCGAATTAAAAATAAAAAATATGTACTAGCAAATGCAACTTTACAAAAATTAACCTTACCCTATTATCGAAAAAATCATATTTTGAATTTAAATGGGTTTAAGTATTTACTACGACTTGACACATTTAAATTCAAAAAATATTTAAATTTAAACCGGAATGAAGATTTTGGTTTCTTAATAACCAATTCATTTCAGACACTAACAGGTGGAATTTTATACTATGATTATAAAAATATAGAAGAAAAAGGAAATAATGTCATCAAGTATCTTCACTATTCAAAATTAAAGACAAAATATGAACAAAAAATTCACCATAAAACTATAAGTTGGTTAGGTGAAGAAATTTATCAAGTTAATTGTGAACCAAATATTTTATTAGTTGAACATGGTGATTTTATTTCAAAGGGATTTGAACTTCTTCCAGGTTTATATTCCAAAACTTCTGGTTTAGTAACATTTACTCAAAAAACTAATATTATTAAAACAGTTTCAATCAAATCAGGATTAGTTTATGAGGGTAAAAAATTTAAGAACTTAGCAAAGAAAATTTATTATCCAGGAGAAATCATTTTAAGTAATATTGTTGTTAGAGATTTATCGTTTTGTGAGCATTTAATTGGAAAAACGACGGATCAATTACTAGTTCGTCCTATTACAATTTATGAATTTTCTCAAACAATTGATTTAGGTTTAAAATCTATAAGTCAGAAATTATTTAACTTAACTTTAAAATCTATTTATTCATATAAATCGGGGCAATCGATTAAAGGAGTTCAAAATTTAAGTTTAGTTTCAATTTTCTTAAAATTTAAAACAAATAAATTAATAAATGACCATATAAATCTTGAATTATCAATTGAGAAAAAAATGAAGACAATAAATTTTTATATTATTGAAAAACTTTCTCTAAATAATTATATTCTCCCTAATTTACGATATAAAAATGTTCAAGCATGTTTTTTAATTCAAAAGAATCAATTTTTAAGTAACTATAGTACATTAGGGTATATTGAAGCTCTTACAAAGAATTCATTAGAAATTGTTAAATTTAAAACAAGAAATCAAATTACAAAACAAATCTTTTTGATTTCAAATAAAGATTGTTTAAGTTTAAAGAAAGAAGAAGTACCAAATAAGAAATTAAATGAGTTTATTAGTTCGAAATCTAATTTAGCAAAAACTGGCAAAATTATTATTAAGAATGATAAATTTTTAACGATTCAACTTGGGCGACCATATTTCTTTCCAAATTGTAATAATGAGGATATAGTTTCTAAAACAAATTTACAATATAAAATAGTTCCTTCAAATAGAGTTAAACCAGTATTGCAAACACCACGAGATGTTGCCCTTAACTATTACAATATTTTTAATTTATCTATAAAAAGACATTTATTATATTCTAATTTTGTAAATTCAATTGTGGACTTGAAAATTGATTTTTCAAAACTTTTTTTAAAAAATCAGGGAAAGTTATACAGCTGTTTATCTCCACAATTTTTAAAAAAACTTTCAGTTATGGAGAAAAAATTGACATTAAAACCTAACACATTATATAGATCAAACAATAAAACAAAAATATTAAATAAAAAAATAGACCGAACATTATTATTAAAACGTTCACATTTGATGTTAAATGCAAATAAAGGAATTGATTCAAAAAGAAAAAATTATCACTTAATATCAGTAAAATTTTTAGAACAACCATTTATTAAATCAACTAAAGCGGTTGGGTTATATTCAATTACGGAAGAATATTTTGAACAAGAAGTCAATAGCGTTTTTTGTAAAAATACAGAATTTATTGAAGCCGGTAAAACAATTGGTTTATTGAATTTAGAAAAAGAAATTACTGGCGATATTGTTCAAGGTTTACCACGTATTGAAGAAATCTTAGAAGCACGTAAAAAAAATATTACTAATAAACGTATTCCTACTAGTCAAAAAAAAGGGTTGCTAATTCAAAAAACAAATTTAGATATAAGTTTTGAATTTCGACAATTGGCGACAACTCTTATTGAGAATAATAAAATTAATCCACATAAATTGTTAAAAGTTTATTTTAATTATTATGGATTACCTAAGCTATTCTTATCTGATAAAACAAAACAAGTTAAATCAACAAGGTTAATTGATAATTACGAAGGAAGTTATAAAAGTTTTAAAAAAGTTCAATTATTTATTTTGCATGCAGTTCAATCAGTTTATCAATCTCAAGGTGTTACAATTAATGATAAACATTTAGAAATTATTGTGAAACAATTAACAACAAAAGTTTTAATTACTTATGAAGGAGATACACCTTTATCACGACGAGAAGTTATCGATTTATACCATATTAAATATATTAATCAAATTATAAAAGTTGAAAAAAAACAGATAGCGTATTATATTCCTTTATTACTTGGAATTACAAAAGCAGCCTTAAATAATCCAAGTTTTATTTCAGCCGCGAGTTTTCAAGAAACAACAAGGGTTTTAACAAGATCATCAATTGAAGGTCGGATCGATTGGTTAAGAGGACTAAAAGAAAACATTATTATTGGTCATTTAATTCCAGCTGGAACAGGTTCACAGAATTATAGAAAATCATTTAAAAATAAGATCGTTAAGCCAAAAATTGAATTTTCAATTTTATCATAGTATTAAAAATAAAATATAGATATCTAGTTATTAGATTTTTTTATATTACTTATTCTTTGATAATTCTTTTTGCTTTTTAAAACTTTATTTTATCAAACGAAAATTTATTAAAAAAAGGTGATTTTTATAAGTCACCTTTTTTTAAGCTGAGAAAACTTAAAAGTATTGATTTGTGTTTATAATCTTCTTATAATAACTCATTTTGCAGCTCCGATACATAAAAATAGTGAAAAGCTAACAGTAGCCTGTATAGTAATTAGACTATATATTACTATACCACATTCACGGAAAAGTAAGGCGCATCCAAGAGGGTACTTTACTTGAGGCGGTAAGCAGTCTTCAATAATCATTTCTACAGCTGTTACTGTAGCTTGAACTAAATCAGTAATATTTGAAACTTTTTTAACTGTGTCAGTAATGCCATAAGCTTGACCAACAACAGGTATATTTTTAAGACTCTTGTTTTTCATGAAACACCCCCTGATAAAAACTCCATCAATGACCAAATAAATACTAGTTTTTTACACCTTTAATTTTATTAACTAATAGCACGCAAAATATTGAAAAAAATGTACATTAGTTTACCAGGAGGGACATAAGCGCCAAAACCTAATCCAATAATAATTGATAAACTAAGTAAATTTTATAAAAATCTTATAATTGTAATGGAAAATAATTATAAGGTTGACAACCTGGTTGACACATAAAGTGACATAGAAGTTGACATAAGTATTTTTTTAATAAACGTTGTTACATAAGGCTTAAAGCGTAATTAACCTTTTTTTTTCAACTTACCAACCTTCTAGTATATAAATATATACAGTTTAATAAAAAATTTTTTTTAATTTTCATTTTGTTGCCTTGCAACAGACAAGCTAAAATGAAAGTTAAATTGCTACAAACTGTTAAAAATGAAAGCTAACACTAGACAAAACAGAAGATACGTTTTTGGAATTGTAATCTAACCAAAATATATTGTAATCTAACCAAAATATTTAGAAGATGATAATTATATATCACCAAATTGGAATTAATTGAGTGATGAAAAAATAATAGAGCATTTAGAAACATTAAAATTTCAAAGGAAATTTGATGTTAGTGAATTATTTAATTTACTAACATTTCCAACGTTAAAGGGAAATGAAAATAAAACGGTAGATTGGCGCTTTCAATTTGAATTTGGAGACGAAACTGGAATTCCAAATTATCAGTCGTACATTCAATTGAAATCGCTTTCATATGTATCAGAAGTAAGACGAATTATAAATGAATCATTGAATACTTTTAATTCTGTTGAAGTAATTTATAATAAAAAAGGAATTGACAAATATTGTCAAAAGGCAACTAAATATTTAAATGAAAATTACAGTGGTCGGATGTTTAAGCATAGTTGGAAAATAGATTATTTGGAGAAGAAACCAAAATTACAAATTGTTCTAACTAATCCATATCCGTGGCAGAAGTATTTAAGAGAAATTTTAAATGAAGAAGCAGATGATAGATGTATAAATTGGTGTGTTGATACAGTAGGAAATGTAGGAAAATCTGCTTTTTGGATGTCTTACGTTAGTGAAGAGCCTACTGACGCAATTTATTTAGCTTTAGATAATTTAGACCGTATGACTTTGTCTCTAGTGGTTAAAGTACAAGAATATCGAAGACGATATAATAAGGATCCTAGAGTACTAATGTTTGATTTTCTTAGAAATTTAGATGTTAATCAAATCAATCGATCAACATGTTTAATGGAAAACGTAAAGTCAGGAATAATTGAGACAAATTTTGAGGGAATTCATAAAGAAATAGGAATTTCTAATGTACATGTTGTTGTTTTTTCAAATCAAGTACCTAATTTATCAATATTATCAAAAGATAGATGGTTAATTTGGAGACTATCAGGAGAAAAAATGGTAATGTTATGTTACCTGCCCAAACACGTAGTTTAATAAAAGATTATAATATTAAATTAAGGTTAACAAAATGGGTTAATGAAATTAGTGTAGTAAAACTAATTGATATGAAAGATGATGAAAATAAGAAATATAGAAAATTAAATATTTCAATGGAATTTTTCACATCATTTGAAAATGCAGAAGCAAGTTATACTAAAACGATGTTTAGTGAAATTAGAGAATTAAATAATGACGTTCGTGGAAAATTATTTTCATATTTAAAAAATTCATCAACATATTAAATTATTATAAACACTTTTTATATAATTCACCAACAATACCCAGACTAGCAGTGGCCATAGCAGGATTTGGGGCTAAACATGTTGCTCCTATACTACCAATTGCTGCTAAACAATGAAACGTTAAAGAGACTGGAGGAGGTGTACAACATTCTAATACAGTCAATGTAATATTTGTTGTTAAAACAACTGGATTAGTTGAGTTAGTAGCATTTTTGGCTAATGAATAGATATTTGTAGGACGTGAAAAAACACCATAATAAGGTACATATTCTTTTAATGGTGCTACATATTGAATAATATTAGCAACCATTATTAACCTCCAGTCGTAGCTATTATAATTTTTACTAATTTAGAATTAGAAAGTGGCGAAATGCCTAATATCATTCCTAATCCTACTGAAATTAAAATAGATTTCATAGATTTCATAGATTTTTATTATTTATTATTTATTGTCAGGCGTGACGTTAAACACGCAATATTCGGAACAAGTAGAATTATATAATAATTTTACTTATTTTGTCAACTTATCACCCTTCAGTAACTACTTAGTTACATCTTACTACACATCGGTTTATAAAGCAATAGAATTTTTAAAATTAGTATATAATAATATAATATATACAAGTTTTATAGAAATATATTATTATTGATAATGCAAAAATTCAAAAATTTTCGTAAGAAGTTAAAAACACGCAAAATACTAATGTCCGTAGGATTATCTTGGAAGTTAGTATTTGGCCAAGCAGGCGTAGGTTATGCTCAACCATACATTTTCAATTATAAGAGTCGAGTTGTTCAGGAAAAAGTAATTTTAAATCAACCCCATGAAGCTTTAAAGTCGACTTTAGAAATTCGTTGTGGAGATTTAGGAAAATTGAGCAGTCCGGGATCACGAGCAAAAGCAGATGCTCGTCGAAATGCCCAGGCTGGAAAATATAGCTCGAAAAGTAGTGTTATTCCAGGTGCAAATGCATTTGTTCCGCAACACACATATTGTCAATATCACAAGTTAGATCGACCATTGTCATGTAAAACAGGCGTGAAAGTTTCAGATGGTCTGTTTCAAGGTGATGGTGGTAATGATCAACCCCCTCCTGAAAATCCTAAATTTGATTCTAGTGACTATAAAGGTGGGCCCAATCCTTTTATCGACAAATTTGATTACGATAATCCAAATTATACTCGAGAAAACACCGATTTTAGTAGTCAAAAACGTCTGAATCATGCATATGACCGGCACGCAGAAAAATGTTTCGACATGAAAGAAAATCGAAACAAAGAAAATTTACAAAAGTTTGAAGGAAAGGCTCGCAAGTTTATAGAATCACCTGGGACAGAAAAAAAGAACGGTTCGTATCGATATGAAACTCCGGCTTATTTCTATAAAGAGAAGGATGGTAACCTATTGGCTATTGTTAATGCGACAGATAATTCTTTTATTACTGTAGTAAATGCGACTGAATCTCAACTCAAAAGTCTACAAGAGGATCATAACTTTGGATTGGATACTCGCCCATCCATGCAACTGACATTACGACTTAGAGGGCCAAAAAATAATAATTAATTACCAATAAAAAATGCAATATAATTACCAAAAATATGTCGAACTTCTTAAATACGATGACTCACTACGAAAACAAAATAAGTTTCTTAAGGATGAAAATAAATTGAAATATTTGGAATTGGGAAATTATTCGCTACATGTAAATGAACATCTTCATTGGTCTCAAAAAGATGAGTATTTACAATTAATAGAAGATTTTTTAAGTTTTAAAATTAATGGCAAAACATTCGAAAGCAAATTTTGTATTATGGTTGAAGCAATTGAAAAAAAATGTCGTTTATTAACTAAAAATTACGAAATGTTAAAGAATATTAAGCCGAGTTCAATCTCTTTTGATTTTGCGAAATGGATTTCAGAAATTTATCTTTGTTGTGATGAATTTTATTCCGATTTTGATGAAAAAGATCCACCGGATTTTCCATTTGCAAAAAATGAAGAAGATTTTCGGAATGCTGTTGCTGATATCTTTCCACAAATTCAAAAATACTAATTATTTTACTAGTATTTTTGATGGGATACCTAAACTTAATTTACTTGCATCCTAGACGATTTTATCGGCCTCTGAGAGCACTTTTGAAATGGAAGGGAGTTTATTTTAATTGGTCGATACGTTTCTGTCGTTCTTGATCAGATAATTTGTTAACGTAAGCAGAAGTAGTATCTAAGTTTCGATGACCAATGGTTTGTTTAACAAATTCAATATCTTTAGAATCTTTCCATAACTGGGTAATATAACCAATTCGAAAACTGTGACTAGTAATATTGGGTTTGCCAGGAAGTTGATTGGAAACCTCCCGCATAACTTTATTGACATCTCTGGTAATTACTACACGATCTAATGGTTTGTAATGATTGGACTCCGCTGTAAAAAGATAAGAATTTGGTTCTTTTATTAAAAAAATAAGTTCGAAATCCTTTTGTCGGTCATGCATAATTTTTTTCCCTTCCTTGGTTAGAAAGGCTTTGTGATTACTAGGCCCACGTTTAGATCGATCAATCGCGATCCAATTTTCTTTGAAGAGTGTTTTAAGTTGACTGACCTTTAAAGGCAATAATTCATTGATGCGGATCCCTGTCACTCCTAAAATACAAAGAGCGATTCGTGTTCGTAATTGAATGTAGGTAGGCCCTTCAGCAGCCCGCATTAATTCAGTATAAATTTCGGCTGTCATCGGATCACGCTTTGGTAAACGCTTCCGGTTTGTCCAAGCTTCCTTCCGAGCTGCCTTTTCTTCACGTTCTTGTTTGATTGTATTTAATTCTTTAATAACGTCGTCTAATTGCTGCTTTAGTTGGTGGTTTGATTTTAAAAGTTCTTCGTTTCGTAATGCTATCCCAATAAATCCTCTTTGGGTAGTCTCTAATATTTGATCTTGTTTTTTCTTGCTGATTCTTTGATTTTCTAAAATTTGAGAAAGCTCATCTTTTAAAGTTTCATAATTTTGCAAAGTTAAATTATTTTTTTGAATTATATTTTCCATTTTTATTTTTTCGTAGTGATTAAAGTAACATTAAATGTAACTTTAGAACATTAAAAAAGTGACTTTCAAAAGTCACTTTTTTAATGTTCTAACTTAATATGTTTTCGCGTACTTACAGCTTATGGACAAAAAATAGTAAAATTGAAGAGTTAAAGTTTATTTGTTATTAACGGATAGAACTTTATTATTGAGAAATTAGCTTATTGTTTAAAAAATTCCATTTCTGTCTTTTAATATTATTTCAGAAAGAGTTAAATTATTCCACAAAGTTAAGCTGGAGGACTTCAAAAATAACAAAAGGTTCCACTAAACGTTCTGGGTTTAAGTCAGAGATATAAATTAACCGATTGGTATTAGACTCGCTTTGTAAAGGGAAGAGAACTTGCTCTTGAATCTTTCCTTGTTCTTGTAAATTTCTTAAATAACGTAGGAAGAATTCTTGAATCTTTTTCTTTCGTGTACCATTTAGCTTAGACGTATATAATTTAGAGATATCAAAGTCCTTCCTAAGGTTGGTAACACTGAAATTCTGAATGATCTGGAATAATACAGAAAATTCATCCACTGACATTTTATTTTGTTTGAAATAATCGCTGAATAAAAATGGTTCGAAATAGTTGAATATTGTATCAGCTACCCAAACCTCTGCCATCCATTGATTTTGAACCTTGGTTGCATAAGCCTCTGGAATTGTTACCAACATTCTATAGTCTTTATCAGACAAAAATTTCAATACTAAATTGTGCTCCAGAGAATTAAAAAAGTCTATTACTTTGGCTAATTGATATTGATTAACTTTTGTCATAGGATTAGCGAAATATAAAAATTCTCTTACCGGGAATTTATACCGCCTAAACTTCGACTTTAAGTCTGCTGTCTTATAGCCATCCAGTGTTTTCAGATAGGCTATCAGTTGAAAAAGCCTGATCAATTCTTGCTTTTGAATCTTTTTCATTGGGCACTGCTCCATATAGTGGATGTTGATTGTTGTGCCTGAGGCAGCTAAGCTGTTTCTAGTTTGTAAAGGGCGAAGGCGTTGAGCTAGCCACTCCACCTTTTCAGTCTCCTGAGAATACCTAAACAGCTGGTAGGTTTGCTTCAAGAACTCATAAGAAATACGCTGTTCTAACTTACTAAATTGTTTTGTTGCTAATAAACTGTCATAGAGGTTTAGTGTTTTTCGGTGCTTGTGCTCAAACTCAAATCGTAAGACCTCACCTTTTAAGTACACACGGTAATATTTATCACTACTTCTGTGTCCCACGTTTATTAGTTCACCACTTCTATTCCTTTTATATTCAAGGTTATTATTCGGAAAAACCTTTTTCAAGTCCTTTAACGTAGCTTCGAAAAATGTATCCTTGTCAGTTTTGTCAGTTGATTGGTGAGTACGATCATAACAGGTGTCAATACGTCTTAGAAAAGCCCCGTACTTTTTCAGTAGGTTCGTGTTGAATTTGTTGCTTTTGATAAGGGAATACAGCTGATTTGCCGATTCTCCTGCAAATTCTAAGTGAGTTCCGTCATGATAAGGAGTATACAATACAAAGGTAACCTCGAAATACTTATCATCGAAGATTGAAGTGCGTTTTTGACTCTTGTCACGTTCTTTTTTATAGGAACTAAATCCTGAACGTCTGAAATAAGTTGCTAATGTAGAAATCTCACTATCACGTAAGGATGACTTCAGATTAAAGCGTAAATAATCAATCTTTAATGACTCGGCTTCCAACGAACCAAAATCTTTAGTATAAATATCAATCTTATTACTTATTGTTTTTTTTGCCATTGTTTTATTAAATTAAGAATTTTTAAAAAAGGGAATCGAACCTTTTGCATGAGTGCTACAGAACGTCCCTTGTGTAATATAAATATATAGATAATGATTGTTAAATTTCATTTTAGTTTGTCGTTGCAAGGTAACATGACATTTAACAATCATGATTATTGGATTATTTATGATAAATAAACAAAATAGAGGTTATATTTTTGGGATTGTAATGCAACCCAAATTTTTAGAAAATTATATTTCACCTGATTGGAATAATTTAGAAGATAATAAAATTATAGAACATTTAGAATTATTAAAATTTCCATTGAAATTTGATGTTAATGAATTATTTAATTCATTAACATTTTTAACATTAAAGGGTAATGAAAATGAAACATTAGATTGGCGATTTCAATTTGAATTCGGAGCTGAAAATGGAGTACCACATTATCAGTGTTACATTCAATTTACAAAGTTTTAAAAAACATTTAGGATACGTATCAAATAAATTAGTTAAGTCAGAAGGGTAGATCTACCCTTAAAAAACGTAGTATTGGACACCAATGATTTAAAGGAGAAAAATATTATGAATAAAAACGCGAACTCAGGATATTGGTTCTTTACATGCGAAACTAATAAGTTACAGAAAAAACTTCCAAGTCATTTGACTTTAATAGAGTTTTTTAATTATAATTGTGATGAAGTCATTTTCCAATTGGAAAAAGGTGAAAAAGCGCATAAAAATCACTAGCAAGGCTGTTTTATTTTGACTGGTGCTAGAAAGTCGAAACGGGCTGTATTATAATTGTTTAAAGAACGATTTAAGAATGTTTCAGGCCTAACCATTCAGAGGACGCAGAGCCGTTGAATTGTATGTGACAAAAGAAGAGACCCGATTAAAAGGTCCTTTCTATGCCGGTAATAAAATAAAATTTGATTTAGAATTAGCAAATAGTATGGAATTAAAACCGTGGCAACAAGATTTATTTGATTTCATGAAAAATCATGAAGAATTTCTACGAGATAGAAAAGTAATCTATGTTGAAGATGAAAAAGGGGGATCTGGAAAATCGACATTTATAAAATGGCTACGAACCGCTCAACGTTTTTTCAAGTTCAGAGCACTCCTTCAAGCATCGTTGGATCGAGTGGCGTCTGCTGTAAGTATTATTTGTAAGTATACAAAATTAGATGTGCTTGCTTTTGACATAACTCGGGAGCAAGGTATGGATCCACATGATCAAGATTTATTTGCTATAATAGAATCTATTAAGAACGGATACGTGATTGATGTGATGTATGGTCGTATGAACGAAGCTCTTTTTAGGCCGCCAATTGTAATTATTTTTAGTAACGAACCGTTTCTTGAGGTAAGAAAGTACCTATCTTATGATAGGTGGGTGGTATGTCAACCAACATCAGAAGGTTTAATAGTTTTGGACAAGGATGCTATTCATCAAGGTGCAGTAACACTAATTAATTTTAAACTATTTAAAAATAGTTCTTACGAAACAACGAAATAATATTTGTTTAAAATAAAAACTTTATATTAAACTTATATAATAAATTTATATATAAATATTATTCTAATTATTATGGTATTCTCAACAGCGGATGTATTAAAACCTTGCTTAACCAGTCGTTTATCAGCTGAAACTCGAAATATCTGGAAAGAACGGTATCGGATCGGTAAAAAATATGGTATTCGAACTGCCTTTAGTGGAGTTACTGGTACAGGTTTAGTGACATTAGCTAAAGAAGCTGCAAAAGATGGTGTTAAGCGACATGCTAAGAGATATATTGGTGGTATTTTAGTGAATGGAGGTTTAACTTGTTTATCTGCTGGACTTCCTCTTGTTACAAACGCAACAAAAGTTGTCAAGTATTCAAAAGCTTGTCATTCAGCTTGTGCTGCTGCTTGGCGGACATGTCATAATGTTGCTGAGCTTCCACTTATTGTATGTGATTATGCTATTTTTGGTGAGTATGTTCCTTCATGTGGAGAAGCTGATTATGATTTATTTTCCGAGACAACGGATATCGTCAATGAGTTTATAAGTTAGAGAACTAGTTTTGGAAAAATTAATTTGATTTTTTCCAAAACCATTAGTTTAAATTTTATATAATTTAGAATCTATAGTCAACACATAGAGTAGTCTTAAAAGACCCTTGAATAAAAATATATTTTCAGATACTATTATACTTTTAGAGTATACCCCAGATGAACAGAATGAATGCCGTGATAGCCATTAGTTGGAAGTTACTAAGCCGACAGAGCAGAGTTCGAATCCTATACAGGAATGTCTGAAATAAAAAATAAATGTATAGGAGAATTATAATGTCTTCTCAGCGGCGTATTAAAAGGTCTAGAATGAAAATAAATTGGTTTTAGGTATATATTGAGGTTTGAGTGATTAGAATAAAATATAAAATAATTAAGAAGAGTAAGATAATTTCTTACTCTTCATTCAAAAATTTTTGAATTTTTAAATAAATTTTTTCCATAGAATTACGAAATTCTAAATCATATGAATCAATTTTTTCTCCAGGAACATATGACTCAAATACTTCGGAATATGAATAACAAAAATCCATTATTTCACTAATAAAATTAGAGAATTCTTTTGATTTTTCGTGTGGTGATAAGAGAAGATAATTAGCTTTTAAGCTATCAAATACCTCACCATTTGAATCATTGCGTTCTTTAAATTCAATATAAAATTTAAACGAATTAATTTTTCTAGAAAGAAGTTTTTCTAATAAATCTATATACTGCTCTTTAGTTTCCCAATCTAAAGTGTTATCTAACAAGGACCAATATTCATTCAGTTCTGACTTTTCTGTAGAAGTTAAAACCTTCTCTTGTGAATATTTTAATTTTAAAAGTTCAAGATGACGTTGTTTGTTGTAATTAAATTTTGACATATGAGCCTGATTTATAAAGTTTTTTTAATTTGTTGGCTTACCTACTTGACCGGAGTCAATACATTTGGTAAAATAATTTTGTCTGAATTTTTCAGCTGTGATTAAATCACCACTAGTCTTGTTAAATAGCGCAATCTGTCTTGTTTCTCGATTGAAGAACATAATACAAGGTGTTTCTCCTGTGTTTTTACCATAGTGTGTTACATCCCGATTTATTTCAGTATTTTCAAGATGACAAAAGTCATAGATTTTTTGTTGACAGTCTCTAATAAGCTCTATAGGTGGTAGTTTGCCACCTTTTCGAACATATGGAATCAGACCACCATCTGTATTTTGCAGACTTACCAAGTCTTCTTTACTGATGTTTTGATATTTACCCAGGTCAATACCAAAACCTTTCTGAAAATGGTATGCTTTTTTAGCACCTTGCCAATCAGTTATTTTACAATCTTCTGTAATTTGCATAGAACCACCATAAGTTTCCTTGATTAAATTATAAGCTTCATCATAATTCATCACAAAACCATTTTCATCTGCTGAGGCAGCGCACATTTGCTTCATTATATGAAGTGTCTCTCGTTCAAATCTAGATGGTGGATGAGACAAACATTGACCATTACCAACATTTCTAGAATTGTATTTTCCACTTAACCAACCGAACGGATCTTGATGAGGTAAAGGGTTTGCTTGAAGAGCTTGTGTACCAAATAACGAATCATACCAGTTCATGAAAATAACAAACGCAATAACCGCAACTAGATCAGTCAATCTATCACCACCACGTAATCGTAAAACTGCTTCTTCCATCGTGATTGAACCACTATTTAGTTGGAGAGCAAGATTATTGAATTGTTTAATTTGTTCATTCGTTAATCTAATTTTATCAACTTTTAATTCAGGAATAATAGCAACTTGAGGATAACCATTTTTATTACTTAGAATTCTATCTTGTTCAATAGGTGATAATCTATGAATAGCTGGCGGTAATGGCATCACTACCGCAGCTTCATATGGAACTAACGGTTGACCAAGCTGAAATATAAATGTTGCATATAAGAATACTCTTTTTGCTTTACGTTTTGAATTCGAAGCCAAGTTTCTTACAAACTCTTGGTTCTTAGTAACGTAGCGATCTATTTCAGTTATTTTATCTTCACTTAATCCTGAGCTATACGAAATATATAGTAATGCTGTCACATTTAAATTTTTTTTAATTAAATGGCCTCTAAATCTAATTGAATTAATACATTAAATTAGTACTGGCTTCAGCTATGATTGGAGATACCTTTTTTAACGCCTCACAGCAACACCAATAACATACACTTGTACAAGTTTCAATTAAATTCTGATCTTCTCCCTCTACAATATAGTCAAAAAATTTTATCCCAGCGCATTCACTCTCTTCTTTGCCTGTCTTTATTGTTTCTTTAATTATATTAGATGTCGTCGTACTATAAATTTTATCAAGTGGATCACACTCTTTATAATTAGTTTCGACAAAACTTTCTATTTCTGAGCTAATTTTTCCACACCCAAACTCGTCTGGGTCAAAATCAGACAAATCAGAATCTGATTCGTCTGGAACTGAATTAGAATCTAACCTAAACTCTCCAACAAATACATAATAAGCTTCTACTGCTATTTCTTTAATATCATCAAGATCGAATTTATATTTCTTTTCTAACAACATAAAAAGTGAATCTCCGGTTCATATTAATTACTAATCTGCAAAAAAGCTTCCATCAATCGCATCCGAGAAAATTTTCTCACAGCTAAAATCTGTCCTAACGTAATTCTTACTAGCAGAATTGATAATTTTACTACCACATTTAACTAAAATTACACCTTGTGGACTTATTACTTGAGTAAGTTTTAAACAAGCTACACCTTTTACTGTATAAGTCAATCCTTTACCAATTAATTTATTCCTATTCATGATCAAACTCCTGAATATTATGTATAATAATTGCAAAAATTGTTACTTTCATGTATACTTCCTTATTGTAATGTTAATAATTAAATTAGTAGTGTTTACCTGTGTTTGAGATAAACATTCGTCAATTTTTAATTAATTTTGACCAATATTGATAATTTACGACCATTTTAGTTCATAAGTGACCCAATATCAAGAGTTAAATTAAGAAAAAATTTATTTTTTTCTTAATTTATCAACTCCTCTCAAAATGTCCTTTATTAATTCTTCATCTTCTTGGTCATTTTTACTTCTAGTTTTCTTTTTTAGAAATCTCAGACCTATATTTACTATAAATCTTCTCCAACTTCCTTCTTTCTTTTCTTCTTTTATTTCTATAGGAAGTCCCAATCTCTCTAATTGTTCAAAAATTACGTTTTTCTCCTCATCCTTCTTCATTATTTTATTAATTAATTTCAAGATCTTTTCTTTGGAAATTAATTTTAATTTATATAATAAAAATATCAATGTTTTTACTTTTGGACCTGCTTTATTTCTCACCAAATTGTTGATTTTCTTTACTTTTTTATGGTTTCTTGATTCTTTTTTTTATTTAATTGCTTATTCGTAATGTCTACTAGTTTCTCATTTTTTATTTTATACATTTTCCATCTGTCTTTACTTAGCAGATTGACATCAGGTATAAAATTTGAAGATATTATAATATGCGGTGGCTCCATCATTAAAGTATTCCCATTTCCATACATAGCATTAAATACTAATCCGTCCTTTAAGTCCTCTATTACACATATTAGTTCAATATATGAATCGTGTCTTGATTTTGTTCGTGTCAGATCTATTATATATATCTCATATGATAATATATTTATTAAACTGCTTCTCAATTGTTGTGCTGATCCGTATGATAGTCTAGCTACTTTGTCCAGATGTTTGAAATATAAATACTTAAAGAATGTACTTTTTCCGGTGCATCCATCTTCATCATAGATCGATATTTATACTTCTTGTATCTGGATTTTTTACCTCCCCCTCTGCTGTAAATAAGATGTTGTACACCTCACTCTGGCATTCATACCAGTTTTTTCTGTTTTTGAATAATGTTAGGTCTTTACCCGTATACACTTCAAACTTTGTCGGTCCACTTGATAATTTGACATCTTCCTTTTCTTTTAAAGTATCAAGTAAGGTATAAAATTCTTTTTTTAGCAATCCCCCTGTCTTGTATTTACTAATTAGTTTTTTTCTATTAGCTTGTTTAGCTGTCCTTTTCTTTTTCTAAAAATACATTTCCTCGTTCTTAAAATATAGTATATTACCGGGTTGACGAAATGTCAAAAATAATTTTATAATTTTTCTCGACCCAATTGCTTTGACTGCCTTTTATTCAATGTTAGTATCTTCGATCTCACCGATTGAGGTACTACATTTTCACTCTCAACTATTGGCTCAGATTTATTTACTACTTGTGAAGCTATAAGTTCCATATTTGACTCAATAGACGATCTATCTTTATCAACTAAGTGAACTTCTAATTGCATTGCAATTTCATCACTTGTGAATTCAAATTTTTTTTTTCTATTTAATTTTCGTATATCCTCAACTGAAGCTTGTTCGCTGACGTATTGATACTCAATAAACTTACCATCATACCTCAGTATATCCACTCTTACTCGAACTCTTCGAATTACATAAGTGTATTCTTCGTTTAGTACCTCAAATACATTAAAACGATCTTTTGAAAGAGAATTGAATAAAGGTGCTGTGAATACAAGCACATGAGGCGTATTATTCCACTCGTATCTAGAATAGGTACCGAAAGTGGATGTAACACGTTTATTTTTTACTTTCTCCAGTAAGCTTGAAAATGTATCAAAGTACTTTCCAGGAACTTGTTTTGTTAAATCAAAACATACCACCGGTGATTCTTGATGGTATTTACGTTCATATTCTTCACATTCAATAATCAATGATTTCGACATTGCTCTAATTTTATCAATATCGCAGACTACGGCTTTGCCAGTCTTATGGAGACAATCGACATAAGCAGATTTTCCTGTATTACCAACGAAATCGGTTATCCAGTTTATACCTCTATTATCCGGCTTTGCCTCGATAATACTAGTAATATATTTCTGCCACCTTCTTGGCTTTGTAACGATATTTTTTAAATCTTTATCATTTTCAATATTGCGCTTTAAAGAACTAATCCGAAAATCAATTATTCTTGGCCACCAATCAGTGTCTTTCAATCTTAATCTTCCAGGTTTTGTCACATATTCAAGCGTTGCTCCTACGTCATCTATTCTTTCTAATTGAATTGACGGATGTTTTTCTTCCCCCATAATTTCTTTTGAAAGAAAAGTTAAAAGTCGCGTAGTCGAAACTCCCGCCGAAGTATTTAAATATAATTGGCTAGTTCTCCGAATTTTCTCCCAACTTACCAGTAAAACGCCACCAGCAAACCCAACCTACGTTCTTTTTTCTGCTAATAATACAATCAAAGTAACAGTTTCGGCAAGTGCTTCGCCACGTATTTCACGTGTTGAATCTGTTTGGTCATTAATCTTATCGATTAATAGCTCGGGGTGATTTTTTTCTAGGTATTTGTAAGCAATAATTTGTAATACCCACCCCCCAATTAGAACTCCAAGCACGATAACTTTGACGTCTCTGCGTGATACTATTAAAAAGCGATAATCAATAATTAAATCCTCCTTATTTGATTTAATTTTATATTATAAATTTGTATGATAGATTTTGTCTTTTTATCTAACTTAGATTTAACTAAATTAGATAAAAGAGTATTATTAATCAATAGGACGCATTGATAATACAGGTTCATTAGCACGGTTTATACCTTTCTCAAAACCAGCCGCTGCTGCACGAGCACGACCTGAATGCCACCAATGGCCAATTAGGAAGAAAAATGATAAGAAAAAGTGTGAACAACATAACCATGAACGTGGTGATACATAATTAACAGAGTTAATTTCTGTTGCTACACCACCAACAGAGTTAAGTGAACCTAATGGAGCATGAGTCATATATTCTGCTGCACGACGTTCTTGCCATGGTTGAATATCATTTTTAATTTTATTGATATCTAAACCATTTGGACCACGTAATGGCTCAACCCATGGAGCACGTAAATCCCAAAATCGCATTGTTTCACCACCAAAAATAATTTCTCCACTTGGAGAACGCATTAAATATTTACCAAGACCAGTTGGACCCTGAGCTGATGAAACATTAGCACCTAAGCGTTGATCACGTACTAAAAATGTAAAGGCCTGAGATTGCGAAGCTTCAGGACCAGTCGGACCATATAATTCACTTGGATAAGCTGTGTTATTATACCAAGCATATAATGCTGCGGTCCAACCCATAAGTGAAATTGCTGCTAAACTATATGAAAGATATGCTTCACCGGACCATACGAAGGCACGTCTTGCCCAAGCAAATGGTTTTGTGAAAATATGCCAAATTCCTCCAGTAATACATAAAATACCTACCCAAATGTGTCCACCAATTACATCTTCCATATTGTTAACTGAAACTACCCAACCATCTCCACCAAATGGAGAACGGAATACATAGCCAAAAATAACAATCGGATTTAATGTTGGTGTTGTAATATAACGAACGTCTCCACCACCAGGTGCCCAAGTGTCATAAACACCACCTAAATACATTGCTTTGAAAACTAATAAGAAAGCCCCACAACCTAAAAGACATAAATGAATACCTAAAATTGTAGTCATCTTATTTTTATCACGCCAATCATATCCAAAGAATGGAAATGATTCTTCTAATGTATCTGGACCTAATAACGAATGGTAAATACCACCAAAACCTAAAACTGCTGATGAAATTAAATGAACTACACCAACAGCAAAATAAGGGACAGTTGTAATAATTTCACCACCTGGACCGATTCCATAACCTAATGTAGCCAAGTGTTGCATACAAATGAAACCCTGTTCATATAAAGGTTTTTCTGGTACAAAATGAGATACTTCAAATAAAATCATAGCACCAGCCCAAAAAACCATTAAACCAGCATGTGCAACGTGTGCACCTAATAACTTACCTGAAACATTAATTAAACGAGCATTTCCACTCCACCAAGCAAATCCTGTTGATTCAATGTCACGACCTGCTATACTACTATTAAAGGGCGTTTCCACGTGGTAATACCTCCTCAGGGAATACAAAGTTTTCATGCGGTTGATCTTGAGCAGCCATCCAAGCACGAATACCTTCATTTAATAAAATATTTTTTGTATAGAATGTTTCAAATTCCGGATCTTCAGCTGCACGTAATTCTTGTGACACAAAATCATATGCACGTAAATTTAGAGCTAAACCAACTATGCCTATAGCACTAGTCCACATTCCCGTTACTGGTACAAATAACATAAAGAAATGTAACCAACGTTTGTTTGAAAATGCAACACCAAAAATTTGCGACCAAAAACGGTTCGCCGTTACCATTGAATAAGTTTCTTCCGATTGAGTTGGTGTAAACGCACGGAAAGTATTTGCTGCATCACCATCCTCAAATAAAGTATTTTCTACAGTTGCACCATGAATTGCACAAAGTAAAGCTCCACCTAAAATTCCTGCTACACCCATCATGTGGAATGGGTTTAATGTCCAATTATGGAAACCTTGTAAAAATAATAAGAAACGGAAAATTGCTGCGACACCAAAACTAGGCGCGAAGAACCAACTTGCTTGACCTAATGGATATAATAAGAAAACTGAGACAAATACAGCAATTGGACCTGAAAATGCAATAGCATTATAAGGACGGATACCGACTAAACGTGCAATCTCAAATTGACGTAAACAGAATCCGATTAAACCAAATGAACCGTGTAATGCAACAAATGTCCAAAGACCACCAATTTGACACCAACGCGTAAAGTCTCCTTGAGCTTCTGGACCCCATAAAAGTAATAATGAATGACCCATACTATTCGCAGGAGTTGAAACTGCTGCTGTTAAGAAGTTACAACCTTCAAGATATGAACTTGCTAAACCATGAGTATACCATGATGTCACAAATGTTGTACCTGTCATCCATCCACCTGCTGCTAAATAAGCAGTTGGAAATAATAATAAACCTGACCAACCAACGAATACAAAACGGTCTTTTTTCAACCAATCGTCAATTAAATCAAATAAGCCACGTTCTTGGTTTTGCCCAATAGCAATGGTCATATTTTAATAATCCTTTAATTTAATTATTGAGAGAGTAAGCCTAAAAAAGGGTAGTACTCTTGTCTGTTCAACCTTTAATAAATATTATATAACAATAAGCTTAGAAATAATACTAAATAAGATACAAATTAAAACTTAGTAAAGTTTTTTTGCCAAACTAAAAGATATCTAAAAAATAATGTTATATTCTTAAAGTGAAAAATACCGAACCAATAATTAGTACTAAAACTATGGGTAAAAATCTAGTTGTTATATTTTTATTTTATAAAATGATTGATGTACGACTTAATACTATAAATTTTATATGAAAATTAGTAATAATTAAAGATTAATATAAATCAAAAATTTCTATACTTTTATAGTAAAATTAATATTGTTATTTTTATAAAAATTTTAGAATATATTAATCATGGATACTTTTTTATTATCTCGTTTACCAGAATCATACATTATTTTTAGTCCAATTGTAGATGTATTGCCAGTTATTCCTGTTTTCTTTTTGTTGCTAGCATTTGTATGGCAAGCAGCTATTGGGTTTAGATAATTTAAAAATTATAATCAAACTTAATAGATATATAATATGTGGTAAACGATATTTACGTTTTATGATTTAAATTTAATTAGAATATAAGAAATGGTAGAACCGTTATTATCTGGGATAGTTTTAGGTATGATCACTGTGTCTGCATTTGGTTTATTTGTTGCAGCTTTTTTACAATATCGACGTGGTAATCAATTTGAAGTTTAGAATTACAAATCCTATAAATTTTATTTTATAGGATTTAAAAATTCTATTGACTATTTTTAATCCATATGATAATATTAATGTTAAAGAGAAATGATAAATAAATAATTCATTGTTAATGCTGGTGTAGCTCAACGGTAGAGCAACGGATTTGTAATCCGTAGGTTGGGGGTTCAAATCCCTTCACCAGCTGATTTTATCGTTGTTTGGTTTTCACTTAATTAATCTAGAAAGTTATTACGTAGTAGTAACTACATTTCGACATAATTCATAAATGGGTTACCTGGGACTCGAACCCAGAACTATTCGGTTAAAAGCCGAGTACTCTACCATTGAGTTAGTAACCCTTTATTATATTTTAACATGAAAGTTTCAAAATATGAAAGTATTTATTATTAACAATTATTATAGTAAAATAATATTTTACTTTATTAATTTTAAAGTAAAATATTAAATAACATTATTAGTTATTTTATTACTTAAAATTTTATTAAAAATTGATAAATAAGGATTTAAAAAATGATTAATTGGCAAATTATAGGACAGTTATTATCAACGGGTGTTATTATGTTAGCAGGTCCAGCAGTAATTGTTTTATTAGCCTTAAAAAAAGGCAATCTTTAATTTTGTACACATTTTGATTTGATCATCTATATAAAAATTTTTTAAAAATATTTATGATAACTGCTTTAACAGCTTTATTAGTTTTAATTTCATTAGGTTTAGTTGTAACAGTTCCAGTAGCTTTAGCTACACCAGGTGAATGGGAAACATCAAAAGATAATTTCACGAAAGTTTTCCAAGCATGGATAAGTCTTGTTGCTTTAATTGCTGCAGCTGATGGTATTTCATCATCAATATAGGAATTTAGAAATTATAGTGTAAACTATAATTTCTAAAGATTTTAAACTATTGACATTTTAAGATTGATTATATACAATATTATATATAAGAATATACTTTATTCCATGTAGTAGCGGGCATAGCTCAGTGGTAGAGCGCAACCTTGCCAAGGTTGATGTCGCGCGTTCGAATCGCGTTGCCCGCTTAAAAATACATGTATTAATATATATCTCTTATTGTATCATATATTTTGCCCCCATCGTCTAGAGGCCTAGGACAGCTCCCTTTCACGGAGCAGACAGGGATTCGAATTCCCTTGGGGGTAATATAATATTATTTTTTATTTTCGATAAAACTTGACAAATTTAGAACTTAGTATAGATCATAAAATTAATTTAAAAAGTCTTTATTTTTATAGACAAATTTTGTACAATTAGAAAATATTAAAACTTTTAATACAACATATTAATAAAAAACTTTATGTTATATTTTTTTAGACTTTTACTTCTTTTAATTAACATTGATCAAGAAATAGTTATAGATTGGTTCGAGGTTAAAACTTCTAATCTTCAAGGCTCATTCTCTCACGATAATGTTAATAGCTTATTTACTGAAATTCATTTTAGTGTTTCTATTTCAGAGGAAACTTTGAAATCGATTCTAAAAGAAATGTTTCAACAAGTTCAAGATGGTTTAACATTAGCTGATATTGAAAACATTCTTTTTTTTATCCTTTTTATCCGCTTTATTATTTTAGCAATACGTTATAATTTAAAAACTTCTTTTCTTATAACTTGTATTGGGCTTTTTGCTGGCTATTTATGGTATCGACATTTAATTGATTTAATTTCTATGTATCGAAGTATCTTAATTAAACTTCCATACTTATATAGATTAGGTATTGATGCTGTTCAATTAAGAACGATGAATAAACAAGTAGTTTTAACAAATTTAAAACTTGGCAACAATGTTCACTGGTATAATCCAGGTCAACTTATCTATTATGCATTTACGAATGGTATATTAGTACTAAATCAAGAAACAGGTTTACGATATTATATTGATCCACTTTCAATGTTTATCTCAAAATTAACAGAAGACATTAAAATAAATATATTACCGATTTATTATAAACTTTATAATAAAATTATTCCACAGTTTTTTGAAGCCCTTAGTAAATTTTGGAGTCAACTTTCTGGTATAGCAGCTTACGCTGTGGTTACCCGAATTGGAAAACGTTATTGTCCCTATTTAGTTCGTTGGCATTGGACATTTTTATTAATTATTGGTTTTATTGAACAAGTGCTTGTTTATTTTGTTTATCGTATTTCATATTTTCAAACAAATGTTTTAATTTTACAAACACAATTATCAAATTATACGGATCAAAATATAATTTTACAAGTTAATATTCTGAATAGTTTAATAGCTTTTATAGTTTTTCTACATTTAGGGTTAATATTTTTCGGATTATTTCATGCAATTTGGGGTCAATATTTTTATTTTCCATTTATAGTTGAAAATACAGAACTTCATATTGGTTTACGACCAAAAAATAGTATCTACAGTGGTGGTAACACTGCATGGCAAGATGAAAAAGAAAAAAATGTTCAACGATTTTTACCAAAATTTTGGTATGGGTGGTTTGGAAAAGGGACAAAAAATAATAAAAATATTCTAATATTATTTTTTAACTTATTAAAAAAGAAACTGAAGAAAAGTTGAAAAAATGGCATGAATTTTGATCAGTTTTCTTTTCAAAGAAAACTGATCAAAATCAAAATAAGTCTTATAAAATTTATATTTATAATGAAGAACCCAAACCTGAATATGCCCCGTAAATAAATAAAGAAAGCATTGTGATTACTGCTAATCCACCTACTAAACCTACAAGCCATAAAGGAATTCTACCCGTGTTTGCCATAAAAAAAGCTCCTAATATATATAAATATTAATTGAAAAAATAACTTGAGAATAATACTGCTAAAACAAAAATTAATAAAAGTCCCCAGTAAAGAGAAGTTCGATTTAATTCTACTGCTTGTTTATTTGGATTTGGACCTGTCATAAAAAGTTACCTCGTGTATGTTTTATAAATTAATTTATCGTTGAATGAATTGCATTGCAGTAATGCCTCCTAAAAAAAATACTGTCGGAACCGCTAATCCATGAACTGCTAACCAACGGAAGGTAAAAATTGGATAAGCTACAGGTTGATTAATATTTCTTGCCATGATTTTTTTCTTAAAATTATAAACCTTTAGTTAAATCTTCTAACTCTTGTTTTGCGCTGAACCGATCATTTACTAATGGAATTTGTTGTCGATCTTGTGTAAAATATTCATTTGGCCGTGGAGTTCCAAAAACATCATATGCCAATCCTGTACTAACAAATAACCATCCTGCTACAAAAAGAGATGGAATTGTAATACTATGAATAATCCAATAACGTACACTTGTAATAATATCTGAAAACGGACGTTCGCCTGTAGATCCACCAGACATATCTTCTATATTCCTACATAAAAAAAGATTGTTGCTCAGTCATATCTGGTTGAATTATAAATTATGGTACATTCCCAAAAGCGGGCAGGGAGAATCGAACTCCCATCATTAACTTGGAAGGCTAAGGTTTTACCACTAAACTATGCCCGCATAATTATAATTATATTATAGAATTATACGGGTATAAAAAGCAATAAAAATATTATAAATTTTCTAATTTTAAATCCAAAAATTTTGCTAGACTTGCTGCTTGTTGTTCTAAAATTGAAATCGATGTTGGTTCTTGTACAGGAGTTAAAGGTATTTTTCTTTCATCTTTTAAACATAAATAAATACTTCGTGTCGGATTTAAGCCTTCAGTTATTTTTATACCAATCGAACGAATGTTCGTTAATGAATATGTTAATAAAATTTCACGATTTTTTCCTGGAAATCCTTTTCGAACAATCTTGACAAGATTTTCAATTTTATTATATTCGTTATATCCACTTCCAATATCTAAAATTACTGTAAGAAATATATAGATACTAATACTAAAGCTTAGAGTTCCATAAAATATCATTACTAAACCTTGTGGAATGAATACTAATTCTACTGGATTTGCAAATGGAAGGAAATTGATTTTAAAATAACTCGATAATCCTGCTAACAAAAAGCCTATGCCTCCAAAGAGTAAAGAAATTGCCCAAAAATAATTACTAAAGCGTCTTGAGCCAACAATTTGATCTTGACGAATTTCATTTTGCATATAACTTAGTTTTATAAAATTAAATTAACTTAATTGATTTTAAACCTAAAAATAATCCTGATGTAAGTGCAAAACAAAACCCTACTAATAAAAAATAATCAATAGCTACTGTCATAAAATTTTTTTATTTTATCAAAATGAAGTTTATAAAAATTTTCTTATATATTAATATATATTATATAGTAATCTATATCAAATTTTTGGTTGGTAAAAATTTTCACAAATTTTCACTTTCCTTATCTTTAACTTAAGTAAAGATTTTCTTATTAATTTAACTTATTTTTAAATTAACTTTATGGCTAATTTTATTAAACCTTATAATGATGATCCATTTGTGGGTCATTTAGCAACTCCAATTACGTCATCAGCAGTAACCAGAGCAATTTTACAAAATTTACCCGCATATCGATTTGGATTAACACCTTTATTACGAGGATTAGAAATTGGTTTAGCACATGGTTACTTTTTAATTGGTCCATTTGTTAAATTAGGACCATTACGTAATTCAGACATTGGATTATTAGCTGGTTTTCTCTCAACAATTGGATTAATCATTATCTTAACATTAGGTTTAACAATTTATGGTGTCGCAGCTTTTGGTGAAGGAAAATCAGAAGGTGCAAATAATGATTTACAGACAAAAAAATCGTGGGATCAATTTAAAGGAGGATTTTTTGTTGGAGCATGTGGAAGTGCTAGTTTTGCTTTTATTTGTCTTTCAAGTATTCCAACCTTTACAATCAATTAATTATTTATTAGTATATAATTGTCAAACTACTTTAATACAGAGTAGTTTGATATATTAAATCAATATTTTATTATCAAAAATATATGACACCTATAAATTTACAAGAAGAGTATGCTAAAACTGAAATTGCAAAGATTTTAAATTTATTAGATGAAGAATTAGTTGGATTAGCTCCAGTAAAAGCTCGAATTCGTGAAATTGCAGCTTTGTTATTAATTGATAAATTACGAAAAAATTTAGGAATTTCTTCTGCAAACCCAGGTCTTCATATGTCATTTACTGGAAGTCCAGGGACAGGAAAAACAACAGTTGGTTTAAAAATGGCAGATATTTTATATCAACTTGGTTATATTAAAAAAGGACATTTATTAACTGTTACTCGTGATGATTTAGTGGGTCAATATATTGGTCATACTGCTCCAAAAACAAAAGAAGTTCTTAAAAAAGCAATGGGTGGCGTATTATTTATTGATGAAGCATATTATTTGTATAAACCAGATAATGAACGTGATTACGGTCAGGAAGCGATTGAAATTTTACTTCAAGTAATGGAAAATCAACGTGATGAACTTGTTGTAGTTTTAGCTGGTTATAAAGAACCAATGGATAAATTTTTTGAATCAAACCCAGGTTTATCATCTAGAATTGCAAATCATATCGATTTTCCTGATTATAAAGTTGATGAATTATTAAAAATTTCTAAAATTATGTTGGATGAACAACAATATCAATTAACACCTGAAGCTGAAGTCGCATTAGGTGAATATATTCAATTACGCAAGCAAAAACCTTTATTTGCAAATGCTCGTAGCATTAAGAATGCTTTAGATAGAGCACGAATGCGTCAAGCAAATCGTATTTTTGATAGTCGAGGTCAAGTATTAACAAAAAAAGAGTTAGTTAATCTTGAAGCTGAAGATATTTTACAAAGTACAGTTTTTAATTAAATAAGATTATGAGTTTACTTATTATTGGTGGAACAGGTACATTGGGGCGTCAAATTGTTTTACAAGCTTTAACAAAAGGTTATAAAGTTCGGTGTCTCGTCCGTAATTTTAGAAAAGCTAATTTTTTAAAAGAGTGGGGTGTTGAGTTAGTTTATGGTGATTTAACACGTCCTGAAACAATTCCCCCTTGTTTACGAGGTATTACAGCAATTATTGATGCTTCAACAAGTCGACCTGACGAGTTAGATTCACTAAAAAAAGTTGATTGGGATGGAAAAGTCTATCTTATTAAAGCTGCAAAAATTGCTAACGTTAAACATTTTATTTTTTTTTCTGCACAAAATATAGAGCAATTTGAAAAGATTCCATTGATGCGATTAAAATATGGAATAGAACAAAAATTACAAAAATCAAAAATTCCTTATACTATATTTAGATTAACTGGATTTTATCAAGGATTGATTGAGCAATATGCAATACCAATTTTAGAAAATTTACCTATTTGGGTCACGAACGAAAATACTTCTATTTCGTACATGGATACTCAAGACATTGCAAAATTTTGTTTGCGTGCTCTTCAAATCCCTGAAACAATGAACCAAACATTTTTCTTGAGCGGTCTAAAAGGTTGGGTTTCATCTGAAATTATTAGTTTATGTGAACAATTAGCTGGCCAAACAGCAAAAGTTCAAAAAGTTCCGTTAATTATGTTAAAAATAATTAGTCATTTTTTTGGATTTTTCGAATGGGGCCAAAATATAAGTGATCGTTTAGCGTTTGTTGAAATTTTAAATACTGAAAATAACTTTTCAGAATCAACTTTTTATTTATATAAAACCTTTAAAATTGATTCAGAAGAATTAATTCAATTAGATGATTATTTTTTAGAATATTTTGTTCGTTTATTAAAACGTCTTCGTGATATTAATTTTGAAGATATTCAAAAACAGAAAAATTTAGTTATTTAAAATATAAAAGTTTTATTAATAGAATTATGGGTGATACCAATTATTTCTCAGGAATTGTTAAAATTTTAGAAAATCCAGTTCAAAAGTTGGTCAAAAAAAAAACTTTATTAACGATAATTCGTGTCGAAATTCCTCAAATTCGTCAAACTAGGGTAGTTTTATTAGTACTTTGGGGGAATTTAGGGAATGAAATTAAAAATTCTTATCGAAAAAATGATTATATTTTAATCGAAGGTTATACTTCAATAAAAAAAACTAATCTAGAATTAAACAATTTTAAATTACATAAAATTATTATCACAGGTTTAAAAATCTATCCCTTACTTTTAACTTCAGGGTCAATGTTAAAGAAAAAATTAAATTAATTAAATTACGAAATTTTATTTAATTAAATAATTTATAATCTTCTTATTTTAGTATAATTAATATTATTAAAAATAATTTTTAAGAAAAATTAAATGTTAACTTTAAAAATCTTTGTTTACACAGCAGTTATCTTTTTCGTTTCTTTATTTATCTTTGGGCTTCTTTCAGGTGATCCATCAAGAAATCCAAATCGTAAAGATTTTGAATAATTGGAAATGATTTAAATTTCAAAAAACTTTTAAAACAAAAGTTTTTTGAAATTTAGAAACAAATAACCTTTTTTTTATTTAAAATTAAAAAATTAAATACTTTTTTTTGATAAAACTATACTATCATATATAATAGTAAGTTTAATATTTAAAAATTTTTTACCAAATTTTCAATTTCAAATTTTAATTTAACAATGAAAAATTTTAATTTAATCGCATTTATTTGTGGTTTTTTAATAGTTTTTAATCCAGATAAAGCTTTTGCCGATATTGGAGGTTTAACTAAGTGTAGTGAATCCCCAGCATTTGCAAAAAGACAAAAAACAAGTATCAAAAAATTAGAGCAAAGAATAGCGACATATCAAATAGATTCACCACCAGCTTTATCATTACAGCAACAAATTGAGAGAACAAATGCTCGATTTGATAAGTATAGTCGTTCAAATTTATTATGTGGTACAGATGGTCTACCACATTTAATTGCTGATGGTAGATGGACACATGCTGCTGAATTTATTCTTCCTGGGTTTGGGTTTATTTACATTTCAGGTTGGATTGGATACGTTGGTCGTAAATATCTACGTGCAGTAAGTACTACAAAAAATCCTGCAGAAAGTGAAATTATTATTAATGTACCTTTAGCTCTAAAAATCATGGTTACTGGATATATTTGGCCAATTTCAGCTTGGCAAGAATTAATTAGTGGTGAATTAGTAGTACCAAAAGATGAAGTAACCGTATCACCACGTTAGTCAATTATTATAATAAAATTATTTATCTTAAATTTATCTTTTTTTATGAAAGATCTTCAAAAATATTTATCAACAGCTCCGGTTCTCTTAACAATTTGGATGACTTTTACGGCTGGTTTCATTATTGAAATAAATCGATTTTTCCCTGATATGCTAGGTTTATACTTCTAGTTTTTAATCATTTTAATTGAATAAATTTATTTAATTAAAATGATAAATCATATTATTTCTTTTATAAAAAATGAAATGAAAATTTTCTTGAAGAATAATTCATATTTCTTAATTTATATATGCTGTTAAATATGTTTTAAGATAATAATAACTGAGTAAAATTCAAATGTAAGTTGATAATTTGGCGAATATAGTTTTTTAAAAAACAGTAATAATATTTCTATCAACATTTAATTAAGGATGAAAAAATTAATAAAAACTGTTCAATATATGAATGATATTCTACCCGACGTCAATGTAACAGCGTGGATTGATATAGAAAATGGTAAAAAAACTAGCACCATAATTAAAATAAGTATATCTGACACTGATGTTGTACTTGGTGTAAGTCCTGCCTTGGAAGATTTTCAGTGCAATGATAAAGTTTGTTGTGCTCTTGATCTAATTAATAGTTTATCAAGAAGTAATAATAGGTAATATATAGTCGTTACTGATTCAGTTACTGGTATTTGTGGGGACGTTCATTACTACTGAAAAATTAGGGTATGTTTTAGGTTTGTCTTATATCAGTTGTTTCAACTGATAAAAATAAAAGTTAATATGTATTTTTTAGTGTAAAATCAATTATTGAATCTTGCTCTATGTTTTGCATAAATTGCATTACTTGGATTTTAATCTAATTAGAAGAATTTGCTATATTTGTTACCAAATCTTTCTAAAATATCTCCTTCTTTCATTAACCACGATTCGTCAAAGGTTATTAATTCTTACTGTTTTAAAGATTTTAATTCTGCTAAACTTAAATTTCTAATAGATACTGTCTATCACCTAGTCGCCACAGTCTCAATCGATCTACACTTAAAACTGATATCTCTATTTCTTTATGATTACCACCAAAAGTTGTTTTTAAATGCGCAGATTTTGCATCTTCCATCAAAGCTGTTGCTGATATAATTTTACTTGGATCTGCAGCTTGTGGGAAATCAAAAAATATTGCTTTTGGATCTTTACAATATTTCATTTGATATGTAGACGTGAAAGAGCCAAGAAGTGGAGGACGAGGGAATACAAACTTAGATTCAGCGGCACGAAGAATGGGTCATAAAATACACAAACAAAAGAATGGACAGTCACCATATGGTGTTTCAAGCCAGGAGATTTTGCATATTATCAACAGGGAATTACTAGATCCTAGTTTACGGTCAGACTATCAAAAAAATATTTTCCTCCCTCATGGTTCTAAAAATATTATAATTTTAGATATAACTCAAAGGAATTAACTAATGAAAAAAACTCTTAAAAATATTATTCAAAAAGATGATAATAATTATGGTTTAAAAATTCGAAATCAAAATTTTTCTAATGAAATTATTTTTGAAAAAGAAATTTTTACAGGTATTATAGATCGAGTAAATTTCTCAAATTGTCAATTCAATAAAGTGGATTTACTAAGTAACTCTTTTCTGAATTCTACTTTTAAAAGATGTAAATTTGAGGATGTAATATTCTATAAATCGGATTTTTGTGACTGTATTTTTGAAAACTATCAGATCATTCATTCTGAAGCCATAAAAGCAGACTTTCAAGAAACTATTTTTAAAAATTCTGAATTTAAGCATGTTGATTTTGGATGGAGTTATTTTGCAAATTGCAAATTCTTAGAAATAAGATTGGATGAGATTAATTTCGAGGGAACAATAATGAGCGATTTAAAATCTAAAAATATAACAAGTTTAAATTTACATTTTAATGAAAAGTTTCCGATGAAGTTTTGGAAATGTAATCAGCTCATTAAGATAAAAGATTCTTCTAGTTTCGATAAATTATTGAGAGATAGCCAACTAGATTAGAATTTTTCAGTAGGTATTCAATTATTTATACAAAAAAATTAAAGATATACTTGACTGTGCACTTGGTGTTAGTTATACTGTTAGGTGTAAGTAACATAATAGAGGTAACGTCATTTGGTAACCTCACTAAGCTTGTAACCTTCAACGACGCGCAAAATAGTATTTTGTATCAAGGCTGGATAATTAAAAAAGGTTACAAAAAAAAAGGTAACCTTTTTTTTTCAAACAAATTATAAAATCCTAATTTCGCACAAAAAATTGACATTAAAAATAAAATATTTTATTATAGTAATGCAATATTTTCTAATTTTAGTTTACAAAAATTGTTTTAATACTGCAAGCTTTTAACATCTTAACATATCTTATAAAGTATAATAAATAAAATCTATTAGCTATTAATAATATATGACTTCGACACGTAGTAAATTTACTAGAACATTAGCAGATTTAGATAATTTAGCTAAATCTGATTTTATTAAATCAAAAAATTTTGATGATTTTACAATTCGTGAGTTAAAACAGATGGAATCATCAGATTACCGTACTTTATGTAAAAAAAAATTGAACACCTAAGTGATCAATATTTAAAGGTTAGAGAAAATTTACCTGACCAAGAGGTTACAAGATTTGATCAATCAGAAGTAAAAAAATTAACAACTTCCTTAACTAAATTTCGAGATGACTGCGAAAAAAAGGGTTTATCTGTACGAAAATTTGAAGAAGAAGGTGTAGCGTTTATAACTGATAAATATAAAAGATTCTTCTTTACATCAAAATGGTCTCAACGTTTGTATAAGTTAAATAATGGTATTGCCTCTACTTCTTTGGGTTATTGGGGATATCGTTCTCTTGGAGTATTAGGAACTACAAATCGTTTTTTGCTTAGTAGAGAGTTATTAAAAAGTACTTTACCAATTGCATACTTTACAGGTGTAACTTGTCGTTTTTGGGCTTATATAACTTCACCTTTACCAACTCTTTCAAAATTTTTTGATGATGTATCGCATATAGCTTTAAGCCCAATTTGGTTAGGTAAGTACGTAATAAATAAATTAACAGGACCAATACTTCGAGCTACTCCTCTTAATACTGAAATTCCTTTAAATATTACTGGTCATGTGGCATCTGGTTCAGATTTAACATGGGATAAGTTAACACATACATTTGAATTTGTTCAAAACATCACTGAATATTGGAACAAACCTAAATAGAATTATATTTTGAACAAAATGAGAAGGTCAAATTCCTTGATTTAACAACATAATTTAATGAACCTTCCCTAAATTTTCTTCCTTCTAATATATAGTTTATGGAAGGGTAATAGAAAGGGGTAGGGGTTTGGAACGACAGCGAAGCGAGCTAAAACCCCTACCCCTGATCTTTAATAGCCTTGCGGCTATTAATTGAATGAGCAACAATTAATAAATTTAAAAAAAAAATTATGAATACAAATTCAAAACATTGGTTTTTTACTTGGGAAACAAATATTTCTCAAAAGCAATTGCTGTTTCGCAGCTTTTCAGTTAGGATGTGGTAACAAAGTAAAAAAACTTCATTATCAAAGTAGTTTCACTTTAACTGGAGAGCGACAGTCTAAGATTAGTTTATTAAAATTATTTGAGGATTATTTTAAAAACGTTTCAGGTTTAACTTTACAGAAAGCGCATGATAAAGATGCGGTTTTAAAATATGTTACAAAAAGTGAAACTCGAGTAGAAGGGCCTTTTTATTGCAGTAAAAAAGAAAAATTTGATGTAAAAATGTCTATGATTTCTTTACTTGATTGGCAATTAGATTTATATAATTATTTGAAATCAAAATTAAATGATAAGAATTTTCAGGGGCGAAAGGTCATCTAGTTAGAGGATTTTAAAAGTAATACTGGTAAATCCACTTTATTAAAATGGTTAAAGATTAAACAAAAAAAAATTATTTCTCGTAAATTGCCTACTAGTTCAACAGAACGTTTAATTTCAGCTGTTAGTAAAGTCACCGGTGAAACAAAAATCGACTTATTCATAATAAATTTAACAAGAAGTCAAGGAGAAGAGGAATCATTTAAAGATTTATTTTCTGCTATAGAAGAAATTGTTGATGGTTATTGTGTGGATGTAATGTATGGTAAATATATAGAAGTTATTTTTGATCCGCCACTAATTATAGTTTTCACAAATGAACGAATCTCCAATTATTTAAATTATTTATCTAAAGATAGATGGGTTAGGTTAGTAATTGATTCTGACAAAAATCTTCGAGAGTGGCCCTTAGATATTTCTGAAGGTATTACTCTTTGCTTTATAAACAAATCTAGTGTAATATCATAATTGACGGTAGCTCAGTTAGTGCTGAGCTACCATCGTGTAAGTCCTAGTCCTCTTAAAGAGTAATAATATTACTTTACTGAGTTAGAATTGCGACTAAAAAAGATAGTATGATATTATCATACTATTTTTTTGTTAAATTTTCAAGACTATTGAGGCTATATTTGATTCTCCATTAATATTAGTATTTACGAACGAAAAATTAGATGAACACATTTCAAAATTATCAGCTGACAGATGGTTACGATTTCATATAAATTATGATTATTCTATTGAATTTAGAAAAAATAATGGGGATGGTACAGTAACCCCTCTTAGTTTGGATAAACTGAATATAAAAAAATAGTATAAATTTAACCTAAATTAAATCTTTGATTTGATCTAGGTTAAAGAGGACAAATTCTACAATTCTTTATTTCGAATATTGTATTCAGTATTTGCTGAAGTGTCCCATGTTTCACTATCTGGTATATAGTCAGGATCACCGAATTTTTCTAATAAACTAGCAGTTCTTTTACTAGTTTTACTAGGGTTAGGTCTACTGTGTTGTGATTTAATAGGACCTGGTTTTTCAATTGGTACAGTCTCAAATTGATCAACAAATTTTATGTCACCACTTAAACCTGTGAGATCTTCCATATTAACAACGTCGTCATAATCAATAATAGTGTCGACTATGACATCTCCTGACTTACTGCCAATTTCAGTTTCGCGAACACATATTGGATTCCCAAGCATCTGATCCGGGAGCGAACATTCATATGGCACTGAGGATTTCTTCATAGTTACCTTATCATTACTAGGCTCTAGATCTATGACTACAACGTCTGTCCGATCCTGTATACGTTGTGCTATATGACTAATAGGACCAGCAATAGCTTTTGTTTTAATAAGTAGAAAGCCAGATTCGCGTAAAGAAAACATAAAACCAGCCCCAGATAAAAATGTAATTACGCTCAAAATAACAGGTAGCGTTGTTACTCCCCCTATTCCTAGTAAGGGTATTGGCAATGATGCCATTATTGTTACTAAAGTTTTTTTTCCGACCGTTAACCAATCTGAAACTTTAAAGATTTCAGTGTCCAAGATCCCTAAACCTACTCTCGAAGCGAAGTGGCATAGAGCCGTTCGGGTAATATAAAGAACGCCGTCTTTTATTTTATCAGAATGGTGAAGTAAAAGTAGCTTGCGCAGCCACTCCTCATCCAAAAACTGAACGCCTTTAGGCACCAGACACTTTTCATGATGGACCTGCAGAAAGCCATTAGCTATGCCCTTTACGACTTCGTCACCCCCTCTTACGCATATGCTGCTAAAAACATTTCCAATTGCAACATTAAAGATTTTCCAACATCTAAGATTTCTTTTTAGTTTTTTTGATATAATATCGTGTTGAGCACGATTTTTTCTTATCCTTACTACAATAGCAATTTCAATTGATACGATCAATGGAATAAGAATCCAATATTCACTAACTATAAAAATTCGATTTGGTGATACTCGAATGTATAGCATAATTGATAACCTCCTTTAATTTATTTATTATCTAATATAAAGTATCATCTATTATACTTCATATTAAAAAATTTTTGAATAATAGAACAAAAATTTGTGTTTTTAAATTAGAATGTAGAAGTGTAAAGAATAAAGAACATTACCAATGTGCTTTCACCCTAGTGGGACCGCGTGTTTCTAAAAAACAATTATTAGAACGGTTTCAAAAAATACTTAATAATATTGGTGGTTTAACGTTAAGTAAAACTTATGATTCAAAAGCAGCCATGAAATATGGGTCAAAGATAGAGAGTAGAGTAAAAGGACCTCTTTACATGGGCCAAAAAGAAAATTACATTGAAGAATAGTCTGTTATGGATCTAAGAGAATGCCAAAGAGAACTTTTCGAATTTATTGTGAAGAATAAAAATAATTCGATTATTCGTGAGCGAAAACTCATATGGGTTGTACAAGTAAGTCTAAATTTCAAAAATAGCTTCGTTTAGGACAAAAGGATATCGTAAGATGTAAATTGCCAGTTAGTACCGTTTAGATGCTCATATCAGCCGTTAAAAAGCTAACTCAACAAGAGGACGTGGATCTATTAATGATCAATTTGACAAAGTCACGTGGGCAAGATCAATCATTATAAGATGTTTTTGCTTCTGTGGAGGATATAAAAGATTCATATATAGTCGATACTCTATATGGTAAGTATATTGAGTCAATATTTGATCTACCAATTATTCTCTTTTTTACAAATGAGCGATTAGATGATCATTTATCGAGTTTATCTCCAGATCGATGGTTGAGGTTAAACATAAATTCCGATCACACGATAGACCATCGTGTGACAAATGAAGATGATACGGTAACTATTATTAGTTTAAAGGATTTAAATATAAAAAAATAGTAACGTGTTGGTGCAGATTACTATTGAAGAAGAAAACAAATATATTTTCGGACGAGATGAAAAATATTGTGCAATTAGTATTGTACAATATTTTTTTGTTTATTTCAATCAATTATTGGAATGTTTACTTAGCAACTTAATATTCCACCTCGGCTTTTACAGTGGTTTCTTAAAGTTCTAGTAAATGCAGCTCCTGCTGAACAACCAGCATAACAAGCTCCTGTAACATTGGTTTTAGGAAGAAAAGTAATTCCTGTTGCTGCTAAATCACATCCGGTTGACACACAATCTAAGATGAAACAGCGGTAATCTTGGCAAGCATAGTCTTCAGCTGCGTTAGCAACGTCGATTGCTGCTTTTCTGGCACTGTTGATCCTATGTCAAGGAATTGCCCTACTTTTTCCATTAATATACTTGAGTTTCCAGCTGCGTATTTAGCATTTTTAAAAACTTTCAATTTTGTTGTGTTTAAACGATTATTTAAACGGCGCCTTATTTTAAATTTAGACATAAATTTTTTAATAATAATTTATTATTTAAAGCTTGTAATACCTAGCATAAATATTTATGATCTCAAAACCTACTGTTTCAATTTTAGTTGGAATATCGGTCGGTTTATTATAGCTACGGAATTCTAGATGAGCGAAAGTATTAATTTTAGTTACTGGAGGTTAAAAATGTTTCAAGTATTCTAAGGTACAACTACTTATTTGTTACCAGGTGGTAGGGCTTTAAAACTAGTTAAAGGTGGAATAAATATAACTAACTCTACAAACAAATTCGTATTAACAAGAAATATCACTTTAATTATGCTAGCTTATTCTATTCTACTTCCAGTAAGCTTAGTATTTTCCTATGCTGGAGTAGTTGCGACAGTCGGCTATACAATTTGTTTAGTGACTGAAATTTATGAAAATTGCTAAAGATTTTAAATAAAAATCATATACAATTAATTACACTATTTTTTTATGTCCAGTTTATCTAAACTAAAAGGTCTTATTCTACCATCTTCATTATCTTTTCTAAATTTAATAAAATAATGAGAATTTATATGAAGAGGTAACCATCTATCCTTAAATAGTTTTGAAATATGTTCATCTAATTTCTAGTTTGTAAATATTAATTAAGATACATCTAATTCTGTAAATTTGGTATATTTTTCATTAAATTTAAATTGAATTGTTCCGGTAGGTCCATTTCTTTGTTTTGCAATAATAAGTTCAGTTATTGGTGTCTTCATTTTTTTGTTCTGGTAGGTTAGTCTAGATCTATACAACATTAAAACAAGATCAGCATCTTGTTCAATAGATCCACTTTCTCGTAAATCTGATAGGATTGGTTTTTGATCAATTCTATTATCAACATTACGACTTAATTGTGACAAAGCAATAATAGGTATGTTAAACTCTTTTGATAAATTTTTCAAGGAACGTGTAATATAGGATAATTCTTGAACGCGATTTCCAATTTTAGATTCAGAAATTTGCATTAGCTGAAGATAATCAATAATTATAGTACCAATATGAGTTTGTTTTAATAAAACTGCTCTTATTTTTAAACGCAAATCTTGAATAGATAAAGGTGTACTTTCATCGATAAAAAAAGGTAATTTTGCAATAATTTTAATTATTTTTGTCAATTTAATCCAATCATTTTGTTCTAATTGTCCATTTTTTAATTTTATTTGAGTAATAGTTGTTTCTAGAGATAATATTCTATACATAATTTGTTCTTTTGACATTTCTAAACTAAAAAAAATAACCGGAAGACGTGAATTTCTTATAATGTTCAAAGCTAGAGTTAAACTTAAAGCGGTTTTACCTACTGATGGTCGGCCAGCAAGAATTATTAAGTCTGATTTTTGAAAACCTTGTGTTAATCGATCTAAATTTTTGAATCCAGATGATAATCCTGGTAATTTTGGATTCAAGAATTTTTCTTTTAATTCTGAAAACATTCTATTTAATAATTGAGCACTGCTTAAAGTTGGTCGATTTTCCAACTTATTCATTAAATCTGCGAGTTCTATATCAAGTTGTGATAAAATTTTGTGTAATGGGATGTTGGTAATATAACCTGAATTACAGATTTGATAACCTAATTTAATGAGTGATCTACGTAAAAATTTATCGTTAATGAGCTTGATATAATCTTCTAAATACATTAAATTTGAAGATTTATTCGTTAATTCTAGTAAAACTTTAATACCACCAATTTTTTTTAATAGACCATTTTCTTGCAAGAATGTTGTTAAAGATAATATATCAATAAGTAATTCATTTTTGTACATAAATATTAAAATTTTATAAATTTGTTGATGGTTTTTGAAATAGAAAGCTTCAACTGGTAAAAGTTTTATACTCAATTTAATTGTTTCAGAATTTAAAATTAAACAATTTAATATTACTTGCTCAGCTAAAAAATGATAAGGTAAACTTTTTTTAATCGATGTTTGATCTTGTTTCATTTTAATTAATTTTTTATGTAATTTAAATAATTTTTATTATCTTGTAATTTTATTCTATTAGAATTATAATAATTTATAAGCGTCCTTAGTTCAGTTGGTAGAACGCTAGTTTCCAAAATTAGATGTCGAGGGTTCAAGTCCTTCAGGACGCGTTTCTCTTTTTAAAGAGGTTAAAGTATTTTAATAGAATTTAAGCCATTAAAAATTTTCTGATCGTATTTCAAATGAATAGTTTGATATACTTTGAATATCAATTTTTAATTATTTTGTATTAAACTATATAACTAAGTTCTTATGGCCAAAAAAATTACTGCATTAATTAAACTTGCTTTACCAGCAGCTAAAGCAACACCAGCACCACCTGTAGGACCAGCGTTAGGTCAACACGGTGTGAATATTGCGGCATTTTGTAAAGAATACAATGCTCGGACTAATGATAAAATAGGATTAGTTATTCCTGTCGAAATCTCAGTATATGAAGATAGAAGTTATACTTTTATTCTTAAAACACCTCCTGCATCTGTATTATTAGTTAATGCAGCAAAAATAGAAAAAGGGTCTAAAATTCCAAATAGAGTCAGTGTTGGTTCAATTACTAAAACTCAACTAGAAGAGATTGCCAATATAAAACTACCCGATTTAAATACTACAAAACTTAGTAGTGCCATGAAAATTGTCGAAGGGACTGCCCGAAATATGGGTATCTCCATTGTAGATTAACTGAACATTAACTAACTTTTAATGGAGAAATTTATGCGAAAAGTATCGCGACGTCAGAAAGCAAATATTGAAATAACAAAAAATAGAGTTTATTCAAATTTAGAAGAAGCTGTCAAAATTTTACAAAAAACAGCAACAACAAAATTTAATGAAAGTGTGGAGTTACACGCAAATTTAAATATTGATCCAAAATATGCGGATCAACAATTACGAGCAACTGTCACGTTACCTCATGGAATTGGAAAACAATTAATAATTGCTGTTTTAACAAATGAAGAAAACTTTAATGAAGCAACTGCAGCTGGAGCAAATATTGTAGGAAATGAAGAATTAATTAATAATATCATTAAAGGTAATATTGAATTTGATTTGTTAATTACGACACCTAACATGATGCCTAAACTAGCAAAATTAGGTAGAGTTTTAGGTCCAAAAGGTTTAATGCCTTCACCAAAATCTGGTACTGTTAGTTCTACATTAACTACAACAATTACAGAATTTAAAAAAGGAAAATTTGAATATAAAGCTGATAAAACAGGAATTCTTCACGTTAGCTTTGGAAAATCGAATTTTGCTGAAACTCAATTAGTCGAAAACTTACAAGTTTTGTACAATTCTATTGAGAAAAATCGTCCATCTGGAGTAAAAGGTAAATATTTTAAAAGCTTATTTATCTGTACAACAATGGGCCCCTCAATCAAGTTAGATTTAACTAGTTTTATTTAAATTTCATATCATATATTTATCAAAAAAATTTATTATGTCAGAAAAAATTAATCAAATCGTTGAAGATTTAAAAACATTAACATTATTAGAAGCTTCAGAATTAGTCACGGCAATTGAAGAAACATTTGGGGTAGATGCTTCTGCAGCAGCTAGTGGAGCTATGGTAATGGCAGCAACTGGCCCAAGTGAAGAAATTGAAGAAAAAACTGAATTTGATATTAGTCTTGACGAAGTTCCTACCGATAAAAAAATTGCAGTATTAAAAGTTGTTAGAGGAATTACAGGGTTAGGTTTAAAAGAAGCTAAAGAATTAGTTGAATCTGCTCCAAAAGTGATCCAAGAAGCCATTGCAAAAGAAACAGCAGAAGAAGCAAAAAAACAAATTGAAGAAGCTGGTGGTAAAGTATCATTAAAATAATTTTAAATTAATTAAAGCAAAATATTCATTAAAAATTTGCTTTAATTGACATTTTTATTCTTTTTATGTTATAATAAATATAAATATCAAAATTTTTTAAAATTATTATCTAGCGCGGAGTAGAGCAGCCTGGTAGCTCGTTGGGCTCATAACCCGAAGGTCAATGGTTCAAATCCATTCTCCGCTAGAAGATCAAATAATATTTTAATAAAAATAAATTTTTTTACTAAAATATTATACTGAACATTAAATATTTATTAAGTTTTAAAAATGACATTAAATTTACAGACACCTTTTCCTACTTTTGGTGGTAGTACTGGCGGTTGGTTACGTTCAGCTGAAGTCGAAGAAAAATATGCTATTACTTGGGCAAGCGCAAAAGAACAGATTTTTGAGATGCCAACAGGTGGTGCAGCCATTATGCGTAACGGAGAGAATTTGTTATACTTAGCTCGTAAAGAACAATGTTTAGCTCTTGGGACTCAATTAAGAACTTTTAAAATTAATAACTATAAAATTTATCGAATTTTTCCAAGTGGTGAAGTTCAATATCTACATCCAAAAGATGGTGTTTTTCCCGAAAAAGTTAATCCAGGTCGGATCTCTACTGGCAGTCGTGATTTTTCTATTGGTAAAAATCCTAATCCAGCTTCGATTAAATTTAGTGGAATAGCAACGTATGATACCTAATTAGTATTTTTTAAGATTAGTTTTTATAACTAATCTTTTCGGCGAGATGGCAGAGTTGGTCGATTGCGTCTGATTTGAAATCAGATGAATCTTCGCAGGTTCCGTGGGTTCGAATCCCACTCTCGCCTTTAATCATAAAAAGTAGAAAATATAATTTAAATTGCTTAATTGTGCTTGATACTATAAAAATTCGTTTATGAGTAAAGTTTACGATTGGTTTGAAGAACGTTTAGAAGTTCAAGCCATTGCTGATGATATTTCAAGTAAATATGTTCCACCTCATGTTAATATTTTTTATTGTTTTGGTGGGCTTGTTCTCACTTGTTTCCTAATTCAAGTTGCAACTGGATTTGCTATGACTTTTTATTATCGACCAAGTGTGGTTGATGCATTTGCTTCTGTTGAATATATTATGACAAGTGTCAATTTTGGATGGTTAATTCGTTCACTTCATCGTTGGTCAGCAAGTATGATGGTACTAATGTTAGTTTTACATGTTTTCCGTGTTTATTTAACAGGTGGATTTAAAAAACCTCGTGAGTTAACGTGGGTAACTGGTGTAATTTTATCCGTCGTTACAGTTTCTTTCGGTGTAACAGGTTATTCATTACCATGGGATCAAGTGGGTTTTTGGGCTTGTAAAATTGTAACTGGTGTACCTGCTGCAGTACCAATTGTTGGCCCACCATTAGTTTTAATTTTACGTGGTGGTGAAAGTGTTGGTCAAGCAACTTTAACACGATTCTATAGTGCTCATACATTTGTTTTACCTGTTGCTGCTGCAGTATTAATGTTAACACATTTTTTAATGATTCGCAAACAAGGTATTTCAGGACCATTATAATCAAAATTAAAAAAAAATAATAGCAAATTAAATTTATTATGTCAGTAATTAAAAAGCCGGATCTAACAGATCCAAAATTAAGAGCTAAATTAGCTAAGGGAATGGGTCATAATTACTATGGTGAACCTGCTTGGCCAAATGATATTTTATATATTTTTCCTTTAACAATGTTGGGAATGTTAATGTGTTGTGTAGGTTTAGCAACATTAGCTCCTACACAGATGGGTGAACCAGCTGACCCATTTAATACACCCTTAGAAATTTTACCAGAATGGTATTTTTTCCCAACATTTAATTTATTACGCATATTACCAAATAAATTATTAGGTGTATTAGCAATGGCTGCAGTTCCAATTGGGCTAGTAACTGTTCCTTTTATTGAAAATGTTAATAAATTCCAAAATCCATTTCGTCGTCCATTAGCAAGTTTAACATTTATTTTTGGATTTATCTTTGCAGTTTGGTTTGGTATTGGAGCATGTTTACCAATTGATAAAGCAGTCTCATTAGGTTTTTGGTAACTTTTAAAATCAATTTATTAAACAATCAAACTTGATTGTTTAATAAATTGATTTGAACAGCTATTCCTAAGTAAATGAAGATCCCAACGAAAGTTAAAATGTTTAAAAAACGTTGTGCAGAACTTGGAGAACCTAATAAGTTACTTTTGGTTGCAAAACTCGCAAGTCCAACATTTTCTTGAGGAATTCGTAAAAAAATAATAATAATTAAAAAAAGACTTATAAAGATTGAAAGTATTTTTAACATATGTTTATTTTATTTAAGAAAGGTTATTTTCATTGTTATTCAATTTCAAAGACTTCATTAAAGATTTTACTTACTTTATCACCTGAATCAATTGATTCTAGTGGATCTTTTCGTAGACGATGACGTAGACATAAGGTAATGATAGATTGAATATCTTTAATCGTTACTTTATCCCGCCCATTATAAGCTGCATGTGCTTTAGCTGCTCGGTTTGTTACAATATCGCCACGTAATCCATCTACATCTAATTGACTACAAACTTCAGAAATTTTAATTCGGAAATTATAATCCATTTCAACTTTTGGCAATAACTTTTGAGCTGCAATAATTTTCGTACGTAATTCTTGTTGTTGTACTTCATAATTTTCAATCCAAACCATTGGTGTTTGGTCAAATGACGTTCGTTCTTCAACAACTTTAACACGTAAGATTGGGTCTTTAACTGTACGGATTTCTGCATGCATACCAAATCGATCTAACAATTGTGGTCGTAATTCACCTTCTTCTGGATTTCCAGATCCCACTAGTACAAATCGTGCAGGATGGCGAATTGAAATACCCTCACGTTCAACTGTATTCCAACCCGAGGCAGCTGAATCTAATAAAATATCAACTAGATGGTCATCAAGTAAATTTACTTCATCAACATAAAGTAACCCACGGTTTGCTTTAGCTAATAATCCCGGTTCAAAAGCTTTGATACCTTCAGTTAATGCTTTTTCAATATCAATTGTTCCACAAACACGATCTTCTGTAGCTCCTAACGGTAAGTCAACCATTGGAATTTTAATCAGTTCTGTTTCGAAACTTTCATTGTTTTGAACTGCAAGTTTTACTTCGTTTCCCATTAATTCTAAATCAGATTTATGGGAATTAAATGGATCATCTTTTACAATTTCGATCTCAGGAAGTAAATCTGCGATCGCACGAATTGTTGTCGATTTTCCAGTACCTCGATCACCCATTATCATAACCCCACCAATTTTAGGGTCAATAACATTCAGTTGTAAAGCAAGTTTCATTTCTTCTTGACCAACAATCGCTGTAAATGGAAAAACTGGAGTATTAAATTTTTTTAAATTATTTGTTACCATAATTTTAAATTGACTATTAAAATATAAAATTTTTTTGATGATTAAAAAATTGTCAAAAATTTATTTATATAATGTTATTCCTAACTGAATAGCTAAAACTGCTGCTAAGAGTGCAATACATAATGCGGTATAAACTTGTGAATCTAAAACCATATTAAGCTCCTCAATTCTATGTTTAAAATAATATAATTCTAAAAAATTTGAGATATTATAGAAAATAATATTCTGTGATCTATATACATAATTATAGACTAAATTAATAAAAATTTTTAATTTTAATCGAAGTAAAATTTTTAATTACCAACTTGATTTTGTAACACCTGGTAATAAACATTGGTGTGCCATCTCTCGAAAAACATGGCGTGATATTCCAAAATTTCTAAATACCCCACGAGGACGGCCTGTTTTCCAACATCGATTACGAATTCGTGTTCTTGCACTATTACGAGGAATCTTTTGAATTTTTGAGTGTAACTCCATTTTTTTAGTAAAATTTTGTTCATTTTGATATGTTGTTAATAGTGCTGTTCGTTTTGTCGCATATTTTTTCTCTAAGCGGAGACGTTTTTTTTCTCGCTCAATCATACTTTTTTTTGCCATAAAAATTTAAGATAATTAATTTTGTAAAATAAATAAAAAGTTAATAACTATATTTAATTGTTATTATATTACTCTATTTTAAAAATTTAAACAAGTCGAGTTTAAGAAAAACATTTATCAATTATTAAAATTAATTAATTTTCTTGATCTTTGCTTATAATAATATATTATAATAGCTAACTTTTCTTTAGTTTAGTTGTAAGAAAGTCAAAAACCATTATTTATATTGAGGAATGTATTACTATGGCATTACCATGGTATCGTGTTCACACTGTTGTTTTAAATGATCCTGGAAGATTAATTGCAGTCCATTTAATGCATACAGCTTTAGTTGCTGGTTGGGCTGGATCAATGGCGTTATATGAATTAGCTGTTTTTGATCCATCAGATCCTGTTTTGAATCCTATGTGGCGTCAAGGAATGTTTGTTATGCCATTTATGACACGTTTAGGTATCACAGATTCTTGGGGTGGTTGGAGTATAACTGGAGAAAGCGTTTCAAACCCAGGTATATGGAGTTTTGAAGGTGTTGCATTATCACATATTGTTTTATCAGGTTTATGTTTTTTAGCTGCAATTTGGCATTGGGTATATTGGGACCTTGAATTATTTCGGGATCCACGAACGGGTGAACCTGCTTTAGATTTACCAAAAATTTTTGGGATTCATTTATTCTTATCAGGTTTAGCATGTTTTGGTTTTGGAGCATTCCATGTAACGGGATTATTTGGGCCTGGTATTTGGGTTTCAGATGCTTATGGAATAACTGGAAAAGTTCAACCCGTTGCGCCAGCCTGGGGAGCTGATGGTTTTAATCCATTTAATCCTGGTGGTATTGCAGCACATCATATTGCTGCTGGAATTTTCGGAATATTTGCAGGTATTTTTCATTTAACGGTGCGCCCGCCACAACGATTATATCGTGGTTTGCGAATGGGTAATATTGAAACAGTATTATCAAGCAGCATCGCCGCGGTTTTCTTTGCAGCTTTTGTAACGTCTGGAACAATGTGGTATGGGGCTGCGGCAACACCAATTGAATTATTTGGCCCAACTCGTTACCAATGGGATAGTGGATATTTCCAACAAGAGATTGAACGACAAGTTGAAGCTTCAGTAAGTGAAGGTTTATCAGAAAGTCAAGCATGGTCACGAATACCAGATAAATTAGCCTTTTATGATTATATTGGTAATAATCCAGCGAAAGGTGGTTTATTCCGTGCTGGTCCAATGGACAAAGGTGATGGAATTGCTGAAGCTTGGTTAGGTCATCCAATTTTCCGTGATAAAGATGGTCGTGAATTAACAGTCCGTCGTATGCCAGCCTTCTTTGAAACATTCCCAGTTATATTAGTTGACAAAGATGGTATTATTCGTGCAGATATTCCATTCAGACGTGCAGAATCAAAATATAGTATTGAACAAGTAGGTGTTACTGTTGATTTTTACGGTGGAAAATTAAATGGTCAAACATTTAAAGATGCCCCTACAGTTAAAAAATTCGCTCGTAAAGCACAATTAGGAGAAGTTTTTGAATTTGATCGAACAAGTTTAGAATCTGATGGGGTATTCAGAAGTAGTCCACGTGGATGGTATACTTTTGGTCATGCCAATTTTGCATTATTATTTTTCTTCGGACATTTATGGCATGGCGGTCGGACAATTTTCCGCGATGTATTTACGGGTATTGGAGCCGAGGTGACAGAACAAGTAGAATTTGGTGCATTCCAAAAACTTGGTGATAGATCAACGAAGAAACAAGGTGCTGTATAAAGTATAGCCGAGTTTTTATATTTATTTACATTTAATTAGGATCAAATAATGGAAGCTTTAGTTTATACATTTTTGCTTATTGGTACTTTAATGGTAATTTTTTTTGCTGTATTCTTCAGAGAAACCCCTCGTATTATTAGAAAATAAAACCAAATAAATTGGTTTTATTTTTTAATCTTCATGCTCTTCGAATGGGTCACGTAAATTTTTAGATGTTGGCCCAAAAGCTGTATAAATTGAATATGCAGTAATTCCTAGAAGTAAACTTGATACAAAAATTACAATAATAGTTGCTGTTTCCATGTCATATAATATTATTATTAACAATATATTATTATATAGCATCTCTTATAAAAATTCATTTATTAAAAATATAAAATATTTTTATGGCATTACGAACAAGATTAGGTGAAATTTTACGCCCATTAAATGCTGAGTATGGTAAAGTTGCTCCAGGTTGGGGAACAACTCCAATTATGGGTGTAGTAATGGTTGCATTTTTAGTATTTTTATTGATTATTTTACAAATTTATAATTCATCATTAATTATTGAAAATGTTGATGTAGATTGGGCAAATGGTATTGTATAATACTAATAAAATAATTTAAAAGGTAATTTTTATCTTTTAAATTATAAAAATTACATAACTTAAATATATATATATATATGGACATCATCAGTTTAGGTTGGGCCGGTTTAATGACAATGTTTACGTTTTCGTTAGCGTTAACTGTTTGGGCTCGAAATGGTTTCTAATTATTTATAATTTTTAAAATGCAAAGTATGATGGAATTAGTTCGACAAATATTTCCGTATGCAAGTCCAGAAATTGTTAGCACTGCAGCTATCTGTTTTTCAATGACTTTATTTGGTCTTTCTCTAGGATTTGCTTTGTTAAAAGTACAAGGTGAATAAAAAATGAATAAAGCCCTATTTAATAATGAATCTTAGTATTAAAGAGGGCTTTATTCATCATAATCATAATAGTAGTTGCACATAAGCACGTAAAAAAATGTGACGAAACGAAGATATAAGTATTATATTATTTCGTCGTTAAATGTTTTTTTATTTTTAGAAGGAAGACATTTATGTCAGCATATTTATCTTATTCGTATAGTAGTTGTCTAGACGAAGAAGAAGAAAAAACAATTAATGAGAGGGTAAGTAACTCTCAAAGAGAATTTTGTAGGGGTGTTAATGACGGGTTTAAGGTTTGTTTAACAGTATACTCTCTTACTCTCTATATTCCTTAACAACGAGAGCTGTTCATGCAAGTGACAAATGTCCAACGCCAAAGAATTCACCAGGACCAGCACTGGGGACTGAAGTAGCAAAACCGAAACCTGATTTTAAACCCCTTACTCGTAGACAATTAGGTGCATCAACTAGTGCTGGTGGTACAATATGTGCTATTGTACTAGCTAGCGGAGATTATTTATTGGGAGGGGCTTGTATTGGTTTAGTATTCGTATTTTTAAATATTGTAAATCGACGATAAAAATTTTTAGTTATTAATAATTTTCAATAAAAATACATCGTTAGATGCGTAATCCGATGTATTTTTAAAATAGCGGTATAACAAGGTATATTGCTATTTTAAAATATGTCTAAAAACTTTTATTATTGATTAAACCCCTTATGTATCAAGTAATTTTAACAATAATTATAAAAAATACATCGTCAATATTGATGTTGTACGATTTGTTGTATTTTAAACCCCTTATATATCAAGGTTAAATGGCGTTTTTAAGGTAAAATACATCGTTTACACATAGAAGTAATAATAAACTATATTAATGATTAGTTGAACTATTAGGTGGTTTAACCGATGAAAAGTCATCGCCTAATAGTTTAACTAAATTTATTTTGGATCTATATGTCAAAGAAAAGAATTAATGAACGTTTTTAATATTTTTCAATAGTCTTAAACGTTCGGAGAGGAGAAAGTGTTAATTGGCAATCATTTACAGATACTAAGATAGTTGAGAATATGGTTGAATTAAAATTTCCAACTCCAATGGAGTTAGGAATTTTTTTTAAGAATTTTGAGGGAATAGCTCAAAATTCGAATGTCGATAAATCAAGAGTTCGACGATTTAGATTTGAACGTTTTATAGGTCAGTTAGAGAAAGGTTTAAATAATGAACGTCCTCATTATAATCTATCCGTAATGACATTATGCAAAGTTTTGCCCTCAACAGTGGTACGTGAATTATCATTAGCTCTATATGATGTCAAAAATTGTAATTCAATAAGTGTTGAGCCGACACATGATGTTAATTTATTAGAAAAATATTGTTTAAAGGATGAAACAAGATTAATACTTCCTGGGACAATTTATTATCCACCATTAGTTGATGTTCGGGTAAGTGAGTTTATTGAAGCACTAGAAGAAGATAAAGAGCTAAAAAAGTTCATAACCATCCTCGTTTGTACCAACAAGCAATATTCGCATTAATTAAAATGAAACCGGAACGCCGTGAGGTAAATTTTATATTTAATCCGGAAGGTGGGAGCGGAAAATCGCTAACAGCGGATTATATTACTTTAAATCCAGAATTTAATGCTTTATTAGCTCCACAATTATCATCACCTGAGAGATGACTCGTAATGAGAATAACTCAAACGTGGAAAGTCTTTATTCGATCTTAGAAAATAGAAAGAATGGTCGTTTAGATTCAACTTTTTATGGAAGATTTAAAAGGTTAAGATTTAAATCCCTGCACTTGATTGTTTTCACTAACAATGTTCCTAATATATCAGCTTTGTCGTCTGATAGATTTAATTTATTAGTTATAACAGATAGAATGCACAGCTATACAATTGTTAAATGTGACGTTAGTCTAGAAATAGATAACTATAGTAACTCTCTTATTACGTGGTATTCTAAAGCAAGGGTTAGTTGCGATAAAGATCAAGAAAATTTTTATAAAAAAATAGGGGACATGTCTGAGATTGACATGTCCGCGTGGGTGAATGAGGGTGCTCATCTAATTGATAGGCAATTCGATGGTGACCGAAGAACGAGAACATATGGACTAGCACCTGAACCAGTGCAGCATTTATTAAATAAATTTTTATCTATGAGTTTAGGTTATCCATATTTATACAGAAATGAATTAAGTCTAGAAAAATGGTTAAGATTAAATCGATTTAATTTGTTTTTATTTATGACTGCGTTTTTACTTTTAGCGCCGGAATTGGGAGGGATAGAGTTTGCTCACGGCCTTGGTAATACTAATTATCTCGGTGTCAAATTTGTTGAAATTATGGCATTTTTTCAAGATAGGTTAGATCATCAAATAGTAAATTTCAAGATTCGGTTAATGATGGTTTTTAGAATAATAAAATAACTCTTTTAGAGTATGTTAAATAGTTTGATGTTAATTAGGTAATAAACAATTGTAAAGAAAATTCAAACATGCTAAATCCTTTGGCGTCATAGATAATTTTAATATGGAGAATCTAACATTATTTAAGGAAGCAATAATTAAATCCTTCTACGGAATTTATTCAAGGATCCTGGAAGGGTGATCCTGTAGATCATTAATCTAATTCGAATAATGGTTTAAACGTAATATTTACTCATCAAACAAGAAATTTTATTAGTGGTTAACGCCTAAATAAAAAACAGTTATTAAGTATGAAGTTGAATCGGAGTTTATAATGAATAGTTTAACAAGTAAGGAAGAATTAGGTTTAAGAGGTTGTGTATTATTTTCTGATTTTCAATTTTATCCACATCTAACTTCTTACATTTTATTAATGTCAGAATTGTTCGTTGCTTGTGATTCGTTCGAGTCTAATTGTAAATTAATAGATGAGATTGATCTAACAGAAGAAGAACTAAGGGATCATGTATCTAACATTCTTTTAAAAATAAAAAACCAATATGTAAATAACTAATTAGAAAAAAGTATACCAAATAGAGATCAAGTTCAATATTTGGTATAATTTACTTATTACAGCCTATTATAAAAGGTTTTTAAAATACATCAAATCGTACAACATTAAAAATGACGTAGTATTTCTTGTTTCATAGTACGTTTGATCCTTAAGTATCAAGGATTTATTAGAATTTAGCAAATACAGCAAATTTAATGGACCTTGTTCAGAAGCTGTAGCATTTTAAATACATCGGTTTTACTACAATCAAAGCAATAAATTAGGAGTAGCATCGATTATTAAATTCTTAACCAACTCTTTTGAGGTGTAAGCAATAGCGCCTCCTTTACAAATATTGACTACTTTTTGTTCGAGATCTGGGATATCTGTACCATTTGTACTGTTTCCAGCCGAATCCATAATGGCTTCTCCTACGTTCCATGCTCTAATTCTTAATCTTGGCATATTTATTATAACTAATGATTATGATTTTTTATTTTTTTGGAAAATTATCGAGAGGTCTACGTCCCCAACGCTTACCACATACATACCCAACTAGGATTAATCCTAGCCTACCAAATCTATAAGCTTTCGAATTTCTGTTGACCATTGTTCATTCCGTATTGAGAATTTAGCAAAAAAATAATATAATAATTATTATATTATTCTGCTCCATTTTTTAAGTGCTTTAGTTGTACAAATATAGTCTACTCCACCTATATAAAATTATTCTAAGTTGACTTAACCGAATATATAATCATATAACTATATACTATCTCTTCGATAGTCCGGTTTGGTCAATCAGGATTACAAGGATTTTCCTTGGTTTATGGATTTAGTAGATAATGTAACTCGTTTTGAAGAATTTAAATTAACTCCAGAATACGATCGTCAAAAGTACGCATCAAAATTAATTTCAAAGTGGGTTCCAAGTACTCCTTATAATTTACAATCAGACATTTTAGCTGTTTATTATAAAGCCTTAGCTTATTCTACCACAGTAAATGGTGATGAAAGCAACCAGAAATTTATTGAGGCGTCTTCATTGGAGAAGGATAATTTCAAAGTTTACTCAGTTAAAGACTATTTAAATATATTTTAATAGTCGTATTTTTAAAAGATATTAATTTAAACAAAATAAGATAATATGATCAATTTAATTGGTTGTGTAATTGCTTTAGTAATTAGCTTACTAATAAGTGATTCTATAGATATTAGAGAAGCAAAAATTTTAACTATTTTTGGCTGGTTGATTGCTTTATATCTTGCTAAAGGAGGTATATGATGACTCAAATTATAGGTCGCTTTCTAATTCGAGCTCGTTAACTCGGGTTAGACCTTTATAAATTTTTATCACTAAAACTAGTGATAAAAATAAATATTCGTTCTACTTTTTATTTAATAAAAACCTTTTTCGAGGCATCAATAGCTTCTTTTAAAGCAATTTCTGCATCATCATTAAACTGATTTGTTGTAGTTACAGTTTTAATATATGAATTAGTTGATGTTTCTAAATATGATAGTAAACTAGAACAGTATTGTTTAATATCTCCAACTTCTAAATCATCTAAAAACCCATTAATTCCTGTATAAATTAATGCAACTTGTTGTGCTACAGATAAAGGTGAATTTTGTGGCTGTTTTAATAACTCACGTAAACGTGTTCCACGAGCTAACTGTTTTTGTGTCGCTTCATCCAAATCTGAAGCAAATTGAGAAAAAGCTTCTAATTCAGCAAATTGTGCTAATTCTAATTTTAATTTACCAGCAACTTTTTTCATTGCTTTAGTTTGCGCAGCAGATCCTACACGTGAAACTGAAATACCAACATTAATCGCTGGACGTATCCCTGAGTTAAATAAATCGTTTGATAAGAAGATCTGACCATCAGTAATTGAAATTACATTTGTTGGAATATAAGCGGATACATCACTTGCTTGTGTTTCAATTACTGGTAAGGCAGTCATACTACCACCACCTAAAGCATCACTTAATTTTGCTGCACGTTCTAATAAACGTGAATGTAAATAAAATACATCACCTGGATAAGCTTCACGACCTGGAGGACGTCGCAATAACAATGACATCTGACGATATGCCATAGCTTGTTTTGTCAAATCATCATAAATTACTAATGTTGCTTTTCCTTTATACATGAAATATTCAGCAAGAGCAGCACCTGCATAAGGAGCAATGTATTGTAAAGTTGCTGGGTCATTTGCACTTGCTGCTACAATAATTGTATATGCCATGGCGCCTTTCTCTTCTAATACATTTACAACTTGTGCAATTGTTGAAGCTTTTTGACCAACCCCAACATAAACACAAACAACATCTTCTGTTTTTTGATTAATAATTGTATCAACAGCAATTGAGGTTTTACCTGTTTGACGATCTCCAATAATCAGTTCTCGTTGACCACGTCCAATTGGAATCATAGCATCAATTGATGTAATTCCTGTTTGTAAAGGTTCACAAACAGATTTTCGACTAATAATACCTGGTGCCATTGCTTCTAATAATTGACTGTCTGTAGCTTCAATTTCACCTTTACCATCAATTGGCGTACCTAAAGCGTTTACAACTCGTCCTAAAAATGCATCTCCTGTTGGAATTTGAGCAATTCGACCTGTTGATTTTACAGTACTACCTTCTAGGATTTGGCGACCATTACCCATTAATACAACACCAACATTATCATTTTCTAAATTTAAAGCAATTCCTATTGTTTTATCTTCAAATTCTAAAAGTTCTCCACTCATTGCCTGATCAAGACCATAAACACGAGCAATCCCATCACCAACTTGTAAAACAGTACCAATATTATCTACTTTGACATCTTGATCATATTGTTCAATTTGTTCACGGATAATACTACTAATTTCGTCTGGACGAATCTTTATCATTGTATTATTTTTTAAAATATAAAAAGGTTAATAGAATTTTTTGTAGTTAAATTTCTAAAACAGTATCTAGATGTTTTGCTAACTGTTGTAATTGATTTTTAACAGTAAAGTCAATTATTTTTGATTCTGTTTGAATTAAAAAACCACCAATTAAGCTAGGATCAATTGTAGTTATTAGTCTGATTTCACGTGCATTTGTTAATTCTTTTAATTTTTGAATTAGTGTTTCTTTTTGTGAATTTGTAAATTCAGATGCTGTTGAAACTTCAATCATTTTAATTGACGCAGCTTGATAAACTAATTCCAAATAGTTATTAATAACTGCACCTAAAACACTAATTCTATCACGATCCACTAAAACCATTAAAAATTTAAATGTTTCTATATTAAGTTGTGATTTTAATATTTTTGTTAAAACTTCACGTTTTGATTTTTGGTTTATAATCGGATTATTTAAGTAAGTTGATAATTCTTTACTTTCAGTAAAGAAAATATCTAAATTTTGAAAATCAGCTGTGATTTGGTGCATAATATTTCTTTCAACTGAGAAATCAAATAAAGCACGTGCGTAAGGAACTGCAACTTTTTCAGTTAATGGATTTCCACTCATAATAAATCTCCTTCTAATTTATTAATAGTTTCATTAATTAATATAGCAGCTCGTTCTTTTGATTTAAATGTTTCTTGGACACGGTTAACTGTTCGTTGTAAAACTAAAGAAACAATTTGTTGTTTAATATCTAAAAATATTTGGCGCTCTTTTGCTCTAAAAGTTGCTAATGCGCGTTCAAAACGAATTACTAAATCTCTTTTAGCTTCTAAAGAATCTAAATCAAGTAAAACTTTTTTTGTTGTAATTGTTTCATTTTTAATTTCACTAATAATAAGATTCGCTTGAGTTAATTGCTTCTCTGCTTCAACTAAACGTTTTTGAGCTTCGTTTAAACGATCTTCTGCATCTTGAACACCTTTTATAATAACATTTTTTCGCTCTTCTAATACTGATCCTAAAAAGTCTCGACCGGTATAAATTAAAATTGCAATTAAGGCAAGAATATTAATCAAGCCTGTTTCGAGAATATTAGTATTTAAACTAATACCGTTATCTTCGGCAAGTAATGTAAAAATTTGATTAAAATTTTCCATGTTTTCAAGTTTTTATATAAACTGTTCACTTATAAGAAAGAAAATTACTTATAACAAAAAATTTAAATAGCTAAGCGAGTTTCAATATTTTCACATAGTAATTGAACAACTTCATCTAAACTATTAAGAGCAATACTTTTTTTAGCAAAAAGATCTTTTGTAATAGTATCTAATAAATTATCAATATATTTTTGAGAAATATTTAATTCAACTTCTAAGATTTCTTTATGAATTTTTTGTGAGTTTGTAATTTCTAATTGGGCTTCTTTACGGACGCTATCTAATTCTTGTTCATATTGAACCGTTAACTTATTGGCTTCTGCTAATGTTTCAGATGCTTTACTTAAATTAGTTAGAATATATTCTTTACGTTCATCAATAATTGTCAATAATGGATTATATAAAATAATATTTAAAATAACCATCAATAATAAAAATTGAATTGCTACTAAAGGTAAAGTTGCATCAAAATCAAATAATCCACCAGGTCCACTAACTTCTGAACTTGAAATTAATATTGAAAGATTAATCATATAAAATCTATATGTTATAGTATAGAATTAAAATTAGTTTAATAAAAACTCATTACTAAATTTCATGAGTTTTTATTTATTAAATAATAACTTTCCAAAAAGAAAAGAATTTATGTCTATTTAAATTAACTACTAAATGGGTTAGCAAATAATAGTGCTAAAGCTACAACAAGACCATAAATCGTTAATGCTTCCATAAAAGCTAAACTTAATAATAATGTACCACGAATTTTGTTTTCTGCTTCGGGTTGGCGAGCGATCCCTTCAACAGCTTGACCAGCAGCATTACCTTGACCGATACCAGGTCCAATTGCAGATAAACCAATTGCTAAACCAGCAGCAATAACAGAAGCAGCAGCGATAATAGAATCCATAATGAAATTTACGTTATATATATAATTTTTAAAAAATCTGATTGAAGTTAATACATAAAATGTTATTCAAGAGCTTCCGCAATGTAAGCAGCAGCTAATGTTGAGAAAATTAATGCTTGAACTGAACCAGCAAAAATTCCTAATAACATAATTGGTAAAGGAATTACCAATGGAACTAATGAAGTTAAGACTGTAACAGTTAATTCATCAGCTAGTACGTTTCCAAATAATCGAAAACTTAATGATAACGGTTTTGTAAAATCTTCTAAAATATTAATTGGAAGAAGAAGTGGAATTGGTTCAATATAACGTTTAAAATAGCCAAATCCTTTTTTACTTAAACCTGCATAGAAATATGCAAATGAAGTTAATAAGGCTAATGCAACCGTTGTATTAATGTCATTAGTTGGTGCAGCAAGTTCTCCTTCTGGTAATTCAATTAACTTCCAAGGAATAATTGCACCTGCCCAGTTACATCCAAAGATAAAGAAAAATAATGTTCCAATAAATGGAATCCACTCTTTATAAAAACTCTCACCTAATTGATCTTTAGCAATATCTGTTACAAAATCTACAGCAGCTTCCATAAAATTTTGAAAACCGTGTGGAATTCGATCGGCATTAGCACTACCTAAAAATGCTAATAATAATAAAACTAATACTACAAACCAAACAACTATAAGAACTTGCCCATGGATTAAAAAACCAGCAAAGGTCCAATAAAAATGTTTTCCAACCTCTGCTTCCGCTAAAAGTGTAAACGTATTTGAATAAAAAATTTCTGGGTACATAAAATTTAACTAATTTAGTAAATTACCCAATATTAAAAAATATACAGGAACAATTAATATTATAGTAATTTTATTTAATTTTTAGGGTTATTATTATGTATAGACTCTTAATTTAGTAACGGGTTCTATTTTAACCATTCATAACCTTTTTTTTCTAGTTCTTTAGCTAAGTCTGCAGAACCTGTTTTTATAATTTTTCCGTCTTGCATTACATGAACATACGTTGGCTTGATATAATCTAATAATCTTTGGTAATGCGTTATTAAAATAATGGATTTCGAAGAATCCATGAAATTATTAATGCCTAACGAAATAGTTTTTAATGCATCAATATCTAAACCTGAATCAGTTTCATCTAAAATTGCTAATTCAGAGTCTAGTAAAATCATTTGTAGGATCTCATTACGTTTTTTTTCACCCCCTGAAAATCCTTCATTGATATTCCGGTTTAAAAATCTTGGTGACATATTAATTAAATTCAGTTTTTCATTAATAATACTTAAAAATTCAATTGGATCAACTGAAGGTTTATTATAAAATTTTTGTTTAGCATTATAAGCTAAACGTAAAAAATCTTCATTCGTTACTCCTGGAATTTCAATTGGATACTGAAAAGCTAAAAAGATACCTAAATGCGCTCGTTCTTCTGGCTCTAACTCTAAAATGTTCAAACCCTTAAAAATAACTTCACCAGCAGTAATAGTATAAGCAGGATGACCGACTAAGATTTTTGAAAATGTACTTTTTCCAGAACCATTTGGTCCCATAATTGCATGTATTTCACCTCTATTTATAGTTAAATTTAGATTTTTTAAAATTTGATTATCATTAATTGAAACTTGTAAATTTTTGACTTTTAACATATGAGAATTTAAATCCATTATCCAACACTTCCTTCTAATTTTAATGTTAATAATTTATCGGCTTCAGCAGCAAATTCTAAGGGTAATTTTGTAAAAATCTCACGACAAAAACCACTAATCATTAGTTCAATAGCTTTTTCTAGACAGATTCCTCTTTGTAAAAAATAGAAAATTTGTTCTTCACCAATTTTTGAAGTTGATGCTTCATGTTCAAGTTTTGTTGTTGAATTTTGAACAGAAATAAAAGGAAACGTATTAGCATTTGATAAATCACCAATTAGTAATGAATCACATTGAGAATAATTTCTCGCTCCAATCGCTTTATTTGTTACATTGATTAATCCACGGTAAGTATTTTTTGATTTGCCCGCTGAAATTCCTTTTGAAATAACATGGCTTTTGGAATTCTTTCCAAGATGTATCATTTTTGTTCCTGTATCAGCTTGTTGATAATTATTAGTTAACGCAACCGAATAAAATTCGCCTTGTGACTCATCTCCGATTAAGACACAACTGGGATATTTCCATGTGATTGATGAACCTGTCTCAACTTGTGTCCAAGAAATTTTTGAATTAGTTCCAGAACATAAACCACGTTTTGTAACAAAATTATAAATTCCCCCATTACCAAATTTATCTCCAGCATACCAATTTTGAACTGTCGAATATTTAACATTAGCATTCTCTAACGCGATTATTTCTACAATTGCCGCATGTAATTGGTTAGTATCATATTGCGGTGCTGTACAACCTTCTAAATAATTGACTTTACTATTTTTTTCAGCGATGATTAAAGTTCGTTCAAATTGTCCTGCCATTTCATCATTAATTCTAAAATATGTTGAAAGATCCAAAGGACATACAACATCTTGTGGTATATAACAAAAAGAGCCATCTGTAAAAACTGTCGAATTTAACGCAGAAAAATAATTATCCCCAATTGGGACTACAGAACCTAAATATTTTTCAATTAAGGTATGATACTCGATAATTGCTTCAGAAATAGAACAAAAAATAACTCCAGATTTACTTAATTCTTTTTGAAATGTTGTTCCAATTGAAACACTATCAAAAACAGCATCAATGGCGACATTTGTTAATCGTTTTTGTTCTGTCAATGAAATGCCTAATTTTTCGAATGTTTTTAATAATTTTGGATCTACTTCATCCAAATTATTTAATTTCTTTTGCACTTTTGGAGCTGAATAATAAACGATATCTTGGTAATTAATCTGAGGGAATTTTAAATAAGCCCATTCCGGATGGGTCATTTTTTTCCACTTTTCATAAGCTTTTAATCGAAATTCTAATAAAAATTGCGGTTCTTGTTTTTTTTTTGAAATTAACCGAATTACTTGTTCATTCAAACCTTTTTCAATAATTTCTTTATCAATTTTTGTTGAAAAACCATATTGATAAGTTTTATTAACCAGTTTTGTTATATTTGTATTTAAAGTTTTATTTGATTGATTAATCATAGATTTTTAAAGATAAGTAATATGATATATAGATGATTTGTACTAAGATAATTTTAAAAGTTATAAAAAGTTCTGATTATTATTATAAAAGACTTATGTTTAAGATTATCATATTTTAAAAATTTTTGTAAAAAACATTCTTTAAAGTTATATATATTACTAATTAAAAATATATTTTAAGAGAACTTAAAATAGATTATAATTAGTAATAAGGTTGTTAATTATTCAAATAAAACTTCAACCAACAGAACTAGTTTATAAAGTAAAATTAGTTAAATATCTATTATATATTGCCTTTTTATTCTAAGGAGAAATCAATGTCTCAATCTGTATCAGAACGGACTCGAATTAAAAGTGACCGTTACGAATCTGGTGTAATTCCTTACGCTAAAATGGGTTACTGGGATGCTTCATATGCAGTAAAAACTACTGATGTTTTAGCTTTATTCCGTATTACACCACAACCAGGTGTAGATCCAGTAGAAGCTGCTGCTGCAGTAGCCGGTGAATCTTCTACAGCGACTTGGACAGTTGTATGGACTGATTTATTAACAGCTTGTGACCGTTATCGTGCTAAAGCTTACCGTGTAGATCCCGTTCCAAATACACCTGATCAATACTTTGCCTTTATCGCATATGAGTGTGATTTATTTGAAGAAGGGTCTTTAGCTAACTTAACAGCATCTATTATTGGTAATGTTTTTGGATTCAAAGCTGTAGCAGCTTTACGGTTAGAAGATATGCGTATTCCTCACTCATATTTAAAAACATTCCAAGGTCCAGCTACTGGTATCGTAGTAGAACGTGAACGTTTAAACAAATATGGTACACCATTATTAGGTGCAACAGTAAAACCAAAATTAGGTTTATCTGGTAAAAACTATGGTCGTGTAGTATTCGAAGGTTTAAAAGGTGGATTAGATTTCTTAAAGGATGATGAAAACATTAACTCACAACCATTTATGCGTTGGAGAGAACGTTTCTTAAATTGTATGGAAGGTATTAACCGAGCATCTGCTGCGACTGGTGAAGTTAAAGGTTCATACTTAAACGTTACTGCAGCAACAATGGAAGAAGTATATAAACGTTCAGAATATGCGAAAGAAGTAGGTTCTATCGTTATCATGATCGATTTAGTAATGGGTTACACAGCAATTCAAAGTATTGCTTTATGGGCTCGTGAAAATGATATGCTTTTACATTTACACCGTGCTGGTAATTCAACTTATGCACGTCAAAAAAATCATGGTATTAACTTCCGTGTGATTTGTAAATGGATGCGTATGTCTGGTGTAGATCATATTCACGCTGGTACAGTTGTAGGTAAATTAGAAGGTGATCCTTTAATGATTAAAGGTTTCTATGATACTTTACGTTTAACAGCTTTAGATGTTAACTTACCTTACGGTTTATTCTTCGAAATGTCATGGGCTAGTTTACGTCGTTGTATGCCAGTTGCTTCTGGTGGTATTCACTGTGGTCAAATGCATCAATTAGTTCATTATTTAGGCGATGATGTAGTATTACAATTTGGTGGTGGTACAATTGGTCACCCTGATGGTATACAAGCTGGAGCTACTGCTAACCGTGTTGCTTTAGAAGCAATGGTATTAGCACGTAATGAAGGTTCAGACTATTTCAGCCAAGAAGTTGGTCCACAAATTTTACGTAACGCTGCTAAAACTTGTGGTCCGTTACAAACAGCTCTAGATTTATGGAAAGATATTAGTTTTAACTATACATCTACAGATACAGCTGATTTCGCTGCAACACCAACAGCAAACGTATAATTATAATAAATAACTTTTAAAAAATTAAAGGAGTATTTGAATAGTGAGACTTACACAAGGTTGTTTCTCTTTCTTACCAGATTTAACTGATCAACAAATTGAAAAACAAATTACTTACGCAATCTCTAAAGGTTGGGCAATGAATGTAGAGTGGACAGATGATCCACACCCACGTAATAACTACTGGGAATTATGGGGTTTACCATTATTCGATATTAAAGATCCTGCATCAGTAATGTTTGAATTACAAGAAGCTCGTAAAGCATGTGCAGCTGGTTATATTCGTGTAAACGCATTTGATGCAAGCTATGGTGTTGAAAGTTGTGTTATGTCATTTATTGTTAACCGTCCAGCGAATGAGCCTGGTTTCTACCTAGAACGTTCTGAAGGAAAAGGTCGTCAAGTTAATTACACAATTAAATCTTACAGTGTACAAGCCAATCCAGAAGGCGGTCGTTACTAATTTTATAGAATTATCTTTTTAATAACCTATTGGATTTATGACCTTTGGTCGTAAATCCAAGAGAAAAATGAAGGTTTACACTTGAAATTTAGAAAAAAATTAGGAATTTTTTATCCTCTCTCGTAGCGGTTTTTATATATTGAAAAATTAGTACGTTTTTAATTTATAAAACTTGTTTAAAGTGAATAAAAAATGTTAAGATATTAAAAATTATTCATATTTAAAACTTGTTTATGCAAATAACTAAACCTCCCCATAATCGATATATACTAAATTGCTTAGATAATGAAACTTATGTTAAATATTCAACTGTTTACTCAGGTTGTAAACGTTGGGGAGTTCGGGGAATCTACACCTTTTTAGGGGGTACTGGATTATGGGGTGTAGCAAAAGAAGTGGCTCAAGGTACCTTTGTTCAATATGGTAAACGTCGTTTTGCGACTGTTGTAATCGGCGGTGCTAGTTATATTTGTGCGCCTGGTGTTGCTGTTATAACGAATGCAACTCGTGTTGTGAAATCTTGCAAAGTTGTATATACTAGTGTTGGCCATGTAATGGAAGCTGTTGAGGACGCTTCACATGTACCTTTTTTACCTCTAGATTTAGCCTTATTTGGTCAACCTGGTCCTGCTAACAAAGATTCTCGTTATAGTTCTTGGTCTAATATTACAGACATTATCGATAATTTACCAGGTATCGGTGATTCGTAGCTTGAATTTAGTGTTAGGCTCTGTTAGCCTTTTTTTTTTGAAAGTGAATTTATTTTTTTTTCACTTTCAAAATTTTTATTCTTTTAATTGATTCTCCTCAACTTTATTTATTTCGATTCTAGAGGACTTTAAATCAGAACATATTTTACCACTTTTATAACCAAATTATTTTATCTTTCACCTTCATCATAAAATACGCGCATTTTAAGACTAGAATTTCATTGATGAAGTATAACCCTATCGAGGCTCTAAAAAGTGCCTAACGGGCTTTATATGCCCCCTTTCAAAAGACATTTGAATCCCATATCCCTAAAGAGAAATAGTAAATTCATTTCTACCCATCTTTATATAAAAATAGGGTAAACCCTAAAAATACGTCCAGATTTTGTTTTTTATTTATTATTTTTGAACTCTTGATAAATAAAGCTTAAAAATGCATACTTAATAAACAAACTTTATGGATTAGATTTTATACTTATAAAGAATTTCATAGAAATATTTCTTGACCTTTTTATAAGTATAAGATATAATCCATAACAAAATATTTCTATAGATTATACTTGATATGGATAGTGAATTAAGAAAGTTACTAGTTCAAGCAATTCTGGCTATTTTAATATACGGATTAGGAAGTGGATTAGCGGTTCAATTTTTCAAACGTTTTTAAATTTTTTAAGGAGATAAAAGTGACTCCATATAATTTTGTAAGATTGATGTATTTCCTTTGGCAAATTGGAATCGTGGACTCTTTAACACTAATTCAATTTACAATTAATAGTTTCGTCCAATATGGTGAGTTTGTGGTAGGACATACGGTTGGACAAAACCTCGAACCTTCCGCTTTAATCTCACCGATAACTCAACTAGGCACAGCATACCAATATGTACGTGGTGCCTAAGGTGCAATAGCAGCTCTTTTAACCACCTCAGCAGCTGTGCTTGAAAGCGATGTAGCAACTAACGATGCCATGGCAGGACTACATGTCGCTTTTAATGCGTATATGCAAAGCGTGATTGAGATGAGTCATAACAGTAGTACGCCATTCGTGCTAACTTACAAAGTTGGTCAAGAAAAAATCATTTTTTTAGTAGTAGCTAAAGGCGTTATTTTCGTAGTAATTTAATACTATATTAAATTAGTAATAAAAGCTTGTCGAAAAGGCTACGAAATTGGACAATCACATAATTTTAGTAATAAAGTTGCTAAATTCGTGCGTTTAACATACCAACAATTAGGAACAAAGAATTTGCAGTGAATCATTGTTATGGCTTCTAATTAATTTAGGAGCCAAACCCTACTCAACCTATTAAGTGGTCTTAAATCGACGATTACGGCCCTCTCAGCGGCGCATTAAGGGGTATAGAATAAAAATAATTAAGAAGAGAAATTTCTTACTCTTCATTCAAATATTTTTGAATTTTTAAATAAATTTTTTCAATTGAAATTCGAAATTCAACGTCTCCAATTTCAAACTTATTTCGAAAAGGTTCCGGATCGTCCGAATACGCTTTGCAACAATCATCTATTTTTGACAGTAGATCTCCAAAATTTAAGGAGTTTTTATCAGGAGAAAGAAGAACTCGATTCGATTTTAATAGATCTGCCACTTTTTCAATAGATTCATACCGTTCACAAAATCTGATCCGGAAGTTAAAACTATCAATTTTCTCCTCCCTATAATTCTCTAATAATTCCAAATATTGATCCCGAATTTCCCAATTTTAATGATCGATTAGTATGATCGAATAAGTTCGAAGCGTCTTTTTTTGTTCAAGTTCTGATATTTTTTTTTCCAAATCTTTAGTCATAAAATTTTACTTAATTTTTAAATTTAATTACTTCCAATATTACCATTTGTTAAATACTCATCAACACTACGTTCAGCAAGTTTATAAGCGGTTATAAAAATCTTTGTTTCTTGATTGAAAAACGTAATAGAGGGTTCTCCTCGAAAATAAACGACTAGATGATGGAATATTTTACCATCTAATCGTTTGTATATAATTTCATTCATCTTCGAACTCTGCATCTAATTCAATACCTTCTTGTTTCTTTCGATATAAAATTTCATTTATCTCTTGTGTATTTAATTTAGGTATTATATGATATAATTTTAGCCAGCGCACTTCATCATCTGAATTTATGAAGGATTCGATAGCAGCTCTAATAATATCATCTGTTAATTTTGAAACAATAACACATGGATAGTCCGGTAATAAAAAAGCATTGTTTTCTTTTTCCATGATAGTAGATAAAAATTGAGGTGTTGTTACTTCTATATAGTAATAAAAACCATCCGTGCAGTAATCATCTTCTAAACTTACAAAAACGTCCAATGCGTCGTTAAAAATGTCTCTTGGAGGAATCAAATATTCTATTTTTTTAATTTTAACTGTCATAAATTTTAATATCCTTTAATATCTAAATCATAAAGTTGATTCATTAATGTTTTAAATTTTGACATACATTTCTCATTCGAACGACTACTAAGTCCAACAATCTCTGCACTAGTATCCGAAACCTCTATAAGGTACCTACCTTCAGGTTTTTTTACTAATACCTTGGTCGAACTAACGTAGGTTGATTTCTCACTTAGGTTAGTAGGATGAACTCCTTTTCTAATTAGGTTTTTAACAGATTTAAATTCCTTCTTAGAGGCCCCTATCAAGCCTCTGAATGGGCCTTTAGAGTTTATTAAAATCTATGTCATCTTTTTCAATAAGTTCATTTATTAATTTCTTTCTTTCAAACCATCGATCTCTTAAAATATTTAATGTTTTAATATCAATACCAGAGGCTAAATGATATAATTTTAACCAAAAAGCATCATCTTTTGCGTATGCTTTGATTGCCCGTTCAATATTGTCCATAGTCAATTCTTTAACGACTATCATCGGGTCCATTGGGAATAAAAAATCACTTCTTTCGTTATTTATTAACGATAATATATTTTTGTGAGTTATCACTGGAACAATATACTCGTACCCATCGTTTAACTCTATAATAGCATCAACGTTATCATCGTCTCTTTTTTCAATATCTTCCAATTCAGGTTCAAACCTAATAGACTTAATTAACATTTATAGCTCCTAATTTAATAATTCTTTAATAAAAATTCTATAACCGCATCTTGAGTTGGTTTATTCGACTCTCCAAGAACAATAATATTATCTTCAGAATATTTGAAATATAGTCTTGCTCCTTCAGTATAACCTCGTGCATAATATATACCATTTGAACCAGATAAAGGTTTAACGCCCCGATCGGCTTTCATATTTCCGTTCCTTAATTTTTGTTCTAAACCATTAAATTCTTGGACAAGTTTTGGATTTTTTCGAATCTTATTAGAAATTTTTGTTAATTTTTTATGGTTACCAATCTGTGACTTAATGTTGTAAGTATTAGTTTCTTGTATTTCACTTTTACATGTACTTTTTCCTTGATCTTGATCTGGGTTAAATTGACCCTTTCGAATCTTAGCAGGTCTCCTTGCAGATAATCGGTTTTGATATGACCTAAAATTACCAGACGACATGAATTCATCTGCACCTGGAATCAGAAAGCTTCCTGAACTTTGAGCATTTCTCATAGCGTCTGCTTTTGCCCTTGGGCCAGGACCTGATTTCCCTAAATCCCCACCTCGTACTAAAATTTTTATTTCTGAACTTGCTAAAGCCTCTTTTTTATCTAATATCTGGTCATACAATTTTTTCTGTTCTTCAAGTTCATTCAATTGATTGATAATCTCTTGACCTTCTCCCTCTGAACATGGAAAGTTGTTAGTTTTAAAAATACTTAAATTTGAGCTACCAAGCTGAACAACATAAGACCCAGTTTTAGTATCTTTATTATCACTATAATTTAACAACTTTCTCTCGACTCTAACCTCACTTTCACTATGCTCGTAAAGTATTTTCGTTAATTCTAATAAAGTTTGTAAATTCATAGATATAATTTATAGTATTATAAATGATAAATTATTTTAAATACACCCATTAATAAACCTTCTACAATATTACATAACCACTATTAATTAATAACTATCTTACAATCTATTTTAACAAAAGTAATAAAATATGTCAATAACTATTTTTATAAGTGTGATGTATAATTGAAGGTTAGAATTCAAACAATAATTTATTATAGCTAAATAGAATAAAAAATAGTTTTAAAAATATCAATATGAGTTAAGCGGATCATTCACTTAATTATATTTTTATATTCATTATTGCCCTATATTTACTTAATTAAAATATAAAATATTACCAACTTCTATAAGACCTAAGAGTATAGGTTACTTTTGCTATCAAAATTATTACTAAAAACTGCAATACCCCTATAAATCAACCAATTAAGGGTATTTTTGTAGTTAACTTTTCAATTTAAATTTATGTCTTTTGACTGAATTTTTTCATAAAAACAAATTGTATCATATTCGGTAAACCTCGCAGTAGAAAGTTTAGTGAGTTTGGTTTCCTTTCCGGTTTCTGAGATTAACTTAAACCTTGAATCAATAAAATCCTTTTTTTGTAAATCGTTAAAAATAAAAAGAATATCTTTTTTAATTTTTGCGAGTTTCTGATTAGATCTGTGAAATTGATTTAGAAAAGCTTTAATTGCCATCTGCTTTTCGACTGCACTTGAACTATAACTTTCAATAAATAAAAGTTTTATTTTTACCATATGATTTCGGTAATAATCGTTATATGTCGATAAAAAAAGAATCGATTCTGGCAAGTAATATGGATACCTATACCTATAAACTTCTTCCGCTACTACCATTTTACCAATAAAGGGCCCTTTCTTATTTTTGGTAAATTCAATATTGGCTAACATTGATTTACTTTGAAATCTTTCTTCCACCGGGGTTTCCGAAAAAACTGTCATCCGTGGGCTTTGATGATGCATTATATTAATTATTTTAGCCAACTTTCTTGTATCATAATTATCTAGAGAGATACCTATAAAATTAAAAAAATCTTCTGCCTGAAAATTAACTTTCACAAATCCTAAACTCCGCTCCAAAATTTGAATTTTATCTTCCCGTTGATCTAAAAAAGAAAGAAGTTGAATAAAACATAATGTTTCTGGTTTTTTATCGAAGTTTTGATAAACATTTCTAGCTAACTTAGGTTTTAAATAACTTAAGACTAATGAATCTGATAAAGACCTATTTATCCGTAACTTTCTCACCCCTACTAATAACCATTCAGTAAAAATATTATCAAAAATTAAATAGTTCCATAAATACTCGTAATAACATCTGATACAACTGTTTTCAAATTTTTCCAATTGGTTTGAAAAAAGAAAACTTTTCCGCTTTTTTGTTTCCTGTTTTTTAATTTCAAGTTCAAATTCTAATCCATTTATTTTTTTATAAATTCGAAGATACTTTGAACTTTGACGACTTCCAATCCGTAAGATATACCCACGCTTTCTATTTCCATAAGAAAAACTATAGAAGATATTTTTCTTTTTTTCTTGTATGTTTTTTACGCAATCCTGAAAAAAAGATCTTACTAAATTTTCGTCATAATCATTCATCTTTTCAAGGTAATAAAAATCAAATCGACTTAAACTAAGTGATCCTAATTTTAGGATTTTCCAATTCACTTTTTTTTCTCGGATCAACTTATAAAAGTGAGTACCATTTTCACCCGAAAAAATTAGTCTTGTACCCAACCAATACTTCAGCAAGCTGAAAGAAAAATATTTCTCGTAATACAATTGTTCTAATTGTAATTTGTTAAAACTTTTTAATCTTTCAAGTTATCGATAATCTTAGAAACATTATCAAAAGTATTGACTTCGATACATTTTTTTGACTTCCAAATTTTTGACTTAGATAGTGTTACCGACTCTAGAAAACGTACTTTATCAAACTTTGGTTGAATCAACTCACAACGGGTAAAATCTGCTCCTGCCATATCTACAATATCGAATTGACAATCTGTAAAATTACTTTCCATAAAATTTGCTCTTGTCAAATCTGATTGAAATATTTTACAGTTCTTAAAATTGCAGTTATCCAGCTCAGATCTGAAAAATATTGTCTCAGTAAAATTACAATTTGTGAAGTCGCAAGAAATAAAATCCGTATGCCTAAAATCTATATCGATAAAGTTACAATCTAAGAAAGTTAGATGAGCAAACGTTAACCCCATAAGATTGTGAGAACAAATCACTTCATTTAAAAAATTTTTACGCTGAATTACTGTCAACGAACCTACTTTTTCAAAAGATTTATTATTAATAATTTTATTAAAATTTTCTATCATAAATTTTCCTAGTTTTTATAAAATATTTACTAAATTACACGTTCAATTGTCTGATCTTCATTCAGAAAAATGATTCCTTGTAAAGCCCTTTGATCTGATATCGAGCTTTCAGGAACGTTTAACCTATCTGCCCAGGCAATTCTAGCACCATCTAGAATACCTGCTTTTGCAATTCCTGTCTCACTTGATATTAATTCAAGTGCATTAATAATGTGTTTTACGTTATCAGATGATGATGGTAACTCAGGCTTATTTGGATTGCAATGTCTATGTTTTTGACCAACTATTGAAGAACCCATATTTTTACCTTGTTCGTACATCGATATCTTATTTGGATTTTTACGCCCTAAAACTTTTCTTTGATCAGCTTGATGTTGCAAAGTTTTGTCACTGATTAAGAGTTTTACATCAACATCTGTGTACTGTTCGTTTAATGTATTAGATTTACCACTCAATAACCCTCTACGGAATCTACCATCAAGTACATTACCTTTTCGAAGTTCCGCTTTCGTTGGTCTAGTTATTGAATTTAGTTCATGAAAACCTTCAAATTCAGATTGTAACATAGTTTCAGCTTCACGAACGCTATAAATTGTTGTTATACCTTTTTCACTTGACAAAGCTTTAAATCGCTCAATCTCACACTGATTAAGCTGTTCAAAAAAATACTCCTGTTTTTTACCAGTGTAGTTGCCTCTGATTTGAGTCATTCGTTCTTTAAATTGGTTAAAAGCAATAGTAAGGTCCTGAATATTGCCTGTCTGAGGGTCTGCCGCAAATAGACTGGGCGTAGGATTCGGTGTTGGCGTCATCTCTGATTTTACC
>Ga0209503_10000037_pt1 | contig 88124 bp, 78 predicted proteins | sample SouAtlMetagenome_2_FD_187448 | JGI IMG/M metagenome (GOLD analysis project Ga0209503, IMG submission 187448) | Marine eukaryotic phytoplankton communities from Atlantic Ocean - South Atlantic ANT15 Metagenome (SPAdes) (version 2) | ecosystem: Environmental > Aquatic > Marine > Oceanic | place...
TTTTAAACTGTAAAGTTTTAGATCGTACCAATTTAATTCTTGATATTTTTGCTCAAAGAGCTAAAACAAGTTATGCTCGAACTCAAGTAGAGCTTGCACAATGTCAATACTTATTACCTAGATTAAAGGGAATGTGGACTCACCTTGAACGCCAAAAAGGGGGTATAGGCATGAGAGGTCCTGGCGAAACTGAAATTGAAACTGATCGCCGTATAGTAAGGGAGAAAATATCTTTACTAAGATCAAAAATTAAAAAAATTGATAAGCAAATGTCAACTCAACGCAGCAATAGAGGTGCACTAGTGAGGGTCGCTTTAGTTGGCTATACGAATGTGGGTAAATCCACTTTAATGAATGTAATAAGTAAGTCAGATGTCTTTGCTGAAAATAAATTATTTGCGACTTTAGATACAACTGTTAGAAAAGTAGTGGTAGAAAATTTACCGTTCTTAATGAGTGATACAGTAGGGTTTATTAGAAAACTCCCTACTCAACTTGTAGATTCATTTAAAAGCACCTTGGATGAAGTTAGAGAATCTGATTTACTTCTCCATGTAGTTGATATTTCACACCCCAGTTTTGAACAACATATTGAGTCAGTAAATAAAATATTAAAAGAAATTCAAACTTTGGATAAACCAACATTAATGGTTTTCAATAAAATTGATGTATACAAACCTGAACCATATGATGAAACAGACTTGATTAATGCAAGGAAAAAATCGAGCTATTCCATTGAAGAATGGAAAGACACTTGGATGTCAAAGAAGGATAGCCAACCTTTATTTATTTCGGCATTAAATAAAGAAAACTTATCTGACTTCAAAAAACGTGTTTATCAAGAGGTAAGAAAAATTCATATACAAAGATTTCCGTACAATCATTTTCTTTATCCAGATTTGGATTAGATTTTAAAAATTAATAATTAATTTTTCTTTTAAAAAGGGGTACTGATGAACAGGCTTCTCCATACATTATTGATTTTGCAATTGGTTGTAGTTTTTTTATTAATTTGATATAAGCATCTCGCGGAATTTTTTTTTCAGAACATCCTTTTATAACTACAGGTTTGTCTTTACAATATTTCAAATCAAGAGATTCAATAATTGGTGATAAAAGCATTGACTCCATTGTTTCAGGCGTACCAAAAGTTACTGATCTTGCAATGCCATATAAATAAGTTTGAATAAGCATATATGCCCATACAGGTACTATTGCATCAGAGCTACAAAAAATACAAATATGGTTATCCTTGAATTGGCTCCAATTATTGTTTTTGAGTGTCTTTCGAAAATCTTTTTCTATTAATATCAATCCTTCCTTGAGCCACTTTTTTATATCTATTGCAGTTCTTTTACCCTTTGGATAATAGTCTTGAAGATCAATAGTGATTAGATTACTTTTTGATACACGATTTATAATTTCCCCACTCATTTTAAAGCATTCCAAGTTCAAGTTTTGCTTCATCACTCATTAAATCTTGAGACCAAGGTGGATCAAAAGTAATTTCAACTTCAGCATTTTTTACTTCATCTAGAGATTTTACTTTCTCTTCAACTTCAAGAGGTAATGTCTCAGCAACCGGACAATTTGGAGTTGTTAAAGTCATAAGTATTTTAACTTCATAATCCTCATTTACAAAAACATCATATATTAAACCAAGTTCATATATGTCTACTGGAATTTCTGGGTCAAAAATAGTTTTTAAAACACGAACTATCTTTTCTCCTAATGCATTTATATCTATATTATTTTCATTCATTGTTTCCCTTTGTTTGAAATGCTAAAGCATATATTTTTATTTGTTTTATCATACTAACCAATCCATTAGCACGTGTTGGCGATAAGTGCTCTTTTAGACCAATTTCGTCTATGAAATTAGAATTAGAATTTAAGATTTCAGAAGGGCTCTGATCTGAAAAAACTCGAATTAAAATTGCAATAATTCCTTTTGTAATAATCGCATCACTATCGGCTGTAAATTTTATTGTTTTATTATCAAATTCAGCATGTAGCCACACTTTACTTTGACACCCTTTTATAATATTTTGTTCTGTTTTGTGTATGTGATCAATTACAGGGAGAGATTTACCAAGTTCAATCATGTATTCATATTTCTCCATCCAATCTTCAAAAATGGAGAATTCTTCGATAATATCGTTTTGTATTTTAGTAATACTCATACTGCAAAAATACAAATCATAATTTATTTAAAAACGATTAAATATTACTTAAATTTAATATGAAATCAACAAGGGGTTTGATTAAATCTGGAGGAAATCCGTGATCAAAATCAGGTGAAGATATTTTCGATTTATCATTTGACAATATCACTAACTTGGCATAATGCACTTTATCAGTTTGTCGATTATTAGTTGGTGATTTTAGTTTTGAAATTTTATTTCTATCAATTTTTTGTAAATATGAAATACATTTATCCCAATCAAATTGATTAATCGTTTTTTCTTCAATTTTAGTTTTTTGATAATTTAAGTATGTAGTTATTTTTGATTTTTCTATGTGAATTTCTTTAAAAAATCCGCGACTAGATTGAGTATATATAATTTCTAAAGTATCATATTCTTTAGTATTATGTTCTGAAATAATTTTATTAAAAACACAACTAAAGTTAGATATTATTAATAGACTTACAGTAAAAAAAAACTTCATATTTATTATTTACGAGAGCATCGTTATTGCTTTTTTGATAGCTTCTATGAATTGATCTATTTCATCTATTGTATTGTAGAAAGCGAAAGATACTCTTGCAGTTCCTGAAATACCATAAAAATCCATAATTGGTTGAGCACAGTGTTGTCCAGTTCTAATAGCAATTCCTAATTTGTCAATAATTATTCCTAAGTCGTAAGCATGTATTCCATTAATATTGAATGAAATTACAGAAGTTTTATTTTTTGAGGTTCCATAAATTCTCATCCCATTTATTGATAATAATTTCTCAGTAGCATATTTTAAAAGCTCATTTTCATATGCAGCAATTTTATCAAACCCTATTGAGTTCATGTAGTTTATTGCTTCACCAAAGGCAATTCCACCACATATATTTGGAGTTCCAGCTTCAAACTTTTGGGGAAGATCTGCATATGTTGTTTTTTCAAACGTTACATCTGAAATCATCTCTCCACCACCTTGAAAAGGGGATAATTTATTTAGCCATATTTCTTTTCCATATAATAAGCCTACGCCGGTTGGGCCGCACATTTTGTGCGCTGAAGTAACATAAAAATCAACATCTAAATCTTGAACATCAGATTTTATATGTGGACACGCCTGAGCACCATCAATAAGTACTGCTGCGCCGACTTTATGTGATTCATCAATTATTTGCTTGATTGGATTTATTGTGCCAAGTGCGTTTGAAATATGGTTTACAAAAACTAATTTTGGTTTTAATTTTAATAAAGAATAAAATTCAGTCATATTCAGCTCTCCATCTTGATTCATCGGTATTACTTTCAATATCGAAGAAGTCTTCTCGCAAAGCATTTGCCAAGGAACTATATTGCTATGGTGTTCCATTGCTGATACTAAAATTATGTCATTTTTTTTTAAAATTTTTGAGAAACCATTGGATACAATATTTATACTGTGTGTTGCTCCAGATGTAAAAATAATTTCTTTAGAAAATTTAGCATTAAAGTGTTTTTGAATTATAATTCTTGATTGTTCGTATTTATCTGTAGCTTCTTGGCTTAATTGGTGAACTCCTCTATGAATATTAGCATTTAAATGACTGTAATAATTGACAATAACATCAATCACTTGTTGAGGAGTTTGAGATGTAGCAGCATTATCAAGATAAATAAGCGGTTTGCCGTTTATCTCTCTTGAGAGAATTGGGAAATCCTTTCTAATCTTTAATACGTTTAAAATATCAAGAGGGTCTTTCATTACAAGTCAAATCCAATGTTTACTCCAAGTTTATTAGCAATCAATTTATTAATTCTTTTTTTTAATTGAGGAATTTTTACACTTTCCAGTACGTTATTTGCAAAAGCATACATTAATAATGCCTTTGCTTCCTTTGTCGGAATACCACGAGTTTTTAAATAAAATAATGCATTTTCATCCAACTGACCAATGGTACATCCGTGCGAGCACTTAACATCATCAGCAAATATTTCCAATTGTGGTTTTGTGTTTATGGTAGCCTTATCATCAACTAATAAATTATTGTTGGACTGAAAAGCATTTGTTTTTTGAGCTTCTTTTTCAACTATGACTTTTCCATTAAAAACACCAACTGAGTTGTCACCAAAAATTCCTTTGTAATCTTGATGACTCTCACAATTTGGTTCAATATGATGAACTAGAGTGTTATGATCAACATGTTGCTTTTGTCCAACAATTGTAACTCCTTTGAGCGTTGATTCAATATATTGACCATTTTGATAAAAATTTAGGTTATTTCTAGTTAGTTTACCACCAAAGCTGAAAGTATGTACAGAGACATTGCTATCACGCTGCTGGTCAATGAATGTATTATCAATTAGTGAAGCTTCACATTTGTCATTTTGTAATTTATAGAAATCAATAATAGCTCTTTTAGCTGCAAAAATTTCAGTTACGCTATTTGTAAGAGTTGGATTATTTGTAAGACTTTGATGTCTTTCCATAATTTGAACATGCGAGTTTTCATCAACAATAATCAAATTTCTTGGTTGCAGAAGTAGAGCAGGTTCTTTACCAGTTGAAAGATGTATAATCTGTATAGGTCTTTCAGAAACTTTATTTTTTTTTATGTGGATGAAAGCACCCTCTGTAAAAAAAGCTGTGTTTAGTGCATTTAAACCATTTTTGGATGATATTTTATTAAAATAATTTTCAATTACAGGTTGGTATTTCGATTGACTTAAGGCAGCTGACATTAAGCAAACATCTATACCATCATGAGTTGTTTGTGAAAGATGAGAAGCATATTTTCCATCAATAAAAACAATTTTAAAACTATCTATATCATGAATAAAAAATGGTTGAACATCACAATATTCAATTGTTGGTTCAATTTTCGGGAAAAGACTAAAATCATGATCAAGAACTTTTTTTAAAGACGTATATTTCCAGTCTTCATTTTTTCTTGAGGGAAAGCCATTTTTTTCAAAGCTTTTTATTGCCTTATTGCGTAATTCATTAACATATGAATTATCAGTTGAATATTGATTTTCAAATGCTATAAATGATGATAAAAGCTTTTCTTGTAATTCCATAAACATCAATATTCTATACGTTTTGACTAGCTTCTTTTTTTATCCAGTCATAACCTTTATTTTCAAGTTCAAATGCCAACTCTTTTCCACCAGACTTTACAATTTTACCATCATAAAGCACGTGAACAAAGTCAGGAACTATATAGTCCAGAAGTCTTTGATAATGAGTAATTACCAAAGTTGCATTTTCATTATTTTTGAGTTTATTTACTCCGTTTGCAACAATTCTGAGTGCGTCAATGTCTAATCCAGAATCTGTTTCGTCAAGTATTGCTAACTTTGGCTCTAAAATTGCCATTTGAAAAATTTCATTTCTCTTTTTTTCTCCACCAGAAAAACCTTCGTTTAACGACCTTGATAAGAATTTTCGATCAATATCAAGCATTTCTGATTTTTCTCTTATAAGTTTAAGCATTTTATTGGCAGGCATATCTTCAAGCCCTTGAGCCTTTCTAGTTTCATTTAAAGCAGTTTTAATAAAATTAGTAACAGTTACACCAGGTATTTCAACGGGATACTGAAAGGATAAGAAGATTCCTTTGTGAGCTCTTTCGTCGGGACTTAATTCCGAAACATCTTCACCATCAAACATAATTTTTCCTTGTCGTACTTCATAATCTTCCTTACCAGCAATAATTGAAGCTAAAGTGCTTTTACCCGAACCGTTTGGCCCCATAATAGCGTGAACCTCTCCGGGTTTTATTTCAAGGTTAATACCTTTAAGTATAGATTTTTTTTCTATGCGGGCGTGTAAATTACTAATGTTTAACATGTTACTTTTTTCCTAATATTAGTGTTTTTTGTTTATCTTTTTTTAGACTTACACTCAAAATTTCATTGATTTTAAATTTTTTGTCCCAAAAAATTTTATCGTCACTTTTAGTTGATACTATACCTGTCAGTTCTACAATAATTTCATCATTTTCTTTAGCATTAAGTTTTTTTGATTTCTCAATAAGTTCAATTGCTCTATCGTCAAGGTAAACTCCGTAAATTTCATTGCTAGATTGCAAAACAGCTGCATCTTCAAAATAAATGAAAGTCCCTTTAATAGTAGTGTTTTTTATAACTTTTTCATTGCATGAAAAAGTTATAAAAAAAAGACTTAAAAATATTGTTTTTTTCATACTATAATTATTTAACCTACAGATCCTTCAAGGCTTATTTCTAACAATTTTTGGGCTTCTACAGCAAATTCCATTGGTAACTTATTTAAAACATCTTTGCTAAAACCATTTACTATCAGTGCAATTGCTTTTTCAGTTTCAATACCTCTTTGGTTGCAGTAAAATATTTGATCTTCCCCAATTTTACTTGTTGTTGCCTCATGTTCAATTTGTGCAGTTTTATTTTTTACTTCAATGTATGGAAATGTATGGGCTCCACATTCATTTCCCATAAGTAAACTGTCACATTGTGAGAAGTTTCTTGCATTTTTTGCTTTGCTATTTATTTTAACTAATCCCCGATAGCTGTTTTGAGATTTACCAGCTGAAATCCCTTTACTTATTATTGTTGATTTTGTGTTTTTTCCTAAGTGAATCATTTTTGTACCAGTATCAGCTTGTTGGTAATTATTTGTTACTGCAATTGAATAAAATTCTCCAACAGAATTATCCCCCTTAAGTATACATGAAGGATATTTCCATGTTACAGCACTACCAGTTTCAACTTGAGTCCATGATATCTTTGCATTTTTTTCACAGATACCACGTTTTGTAACAAAATTATAAACACCACCTTTTCCTTCAGCATTGCCAGGATACCAGTTTTGAACAGTTGAATATTTAATTTCAGCATCTTCAAGAGCAATAAGTTCAACGACTGCTGCATGTAGCTGATTTTCATCTCGACTAGGTGCTGTGCAGCCTTCAAGGTAACTAACATAACTATTTTCATCTGCAATAAGTAGTGTTCGTTCAAATTGGCCTGTTCCAGCTTGATTAATTCTAAAGTATGTAGATAATTCCATAGGGCAACGTACACCTTTAGGTATATAACAAAAACTTCCGTCACTAAAAACAGCGCTATTTAAAGCAGCATAGTAATTATCAGTTTTAGGAACTACAGTTCCAATATATTTTTTTACAAGTTCAGGATATTCTTTAATTGCTTGAGAGATGCTCATGAAAATGATTCCCTTTTCAATAAGTGTTTTCTTAAATGTTGTAGCCACAGAGACAGAGTCTACAACAACGTCCATAGCTACACCAGCTAATTTTTTTTGTTCATCTAATGAAATCCCAAGTTTCTCAAAGGTTTCTAAAAGCTCTGGGTCAACCTCGTCTAATGAATTATATTTAGGTTTGCTATTAGGAGCTGAGTAATATGAAATAGCATTGAAATCAGGTTTTTCGTAAGAAACATTAGCCCAATCAGGTTCCTCCATTTTTTTCCAAATTCTGAATGCATCCAGTCTCCACTCAGTCATCCATTTAGGCTCTTCTTTTTTTTCAGAAATGGCCCTTACAATAGTTTCGTCTAAGCCTACAGGAAATGTGTCAGAGTCAATATCTGTATAAAAACCGTATTCATACTGTTTGGTTTTTAATTCTTCTCTTAAATCGTCTTCAGTGTATTTATTCATAATTTTTATAAAATCTAAAGAGAAAATGATTCTCCACAACCACATGTCCTTGTAGCATTAGGGTTGTTAAATACAAAACCATTTCCATTAAGTCCTCCAGAGTAATCAAGAGTAGTACCTATTAAATAAAGGTAACTTTTTGTATCTACAACTATCTTTATACCATTGTTTTCAAATAATTTATCACTTTTATTTTGAATATTATCAAACTCAAGTTTATAAGACAAGCCTGAGCAACCACCACTTTTTACACCTACACGAACAAAATCAGTTGTTGGATCAAACCCATCCTCAATCATGAGTGACTTAACTTTTTGCTTTGCAGTATTACTTACGTTAATCATTATGTTAACAAATTTAAAGTATAAAAAGTTTGACAAATATACAACATAAGCCTAAATCTCAATATTTCAATGCACTATATTAACATATTTTAATATAATTTTAATTATTATTGATTATAATCCATATTAGAAATAAAATCGTAATCCGATAGCGTTAAAAGAAAAGCCTTAAGGTTAGTTTTTTCTTCTTGACTTAATTGAACTCCACCTTGAGAAATCATTTTCATTAAAGGATCAATAGTTTCAGAGTCTTGCAGTCCTTCGCTGTAATGATCAATTACTTCATCTAGAGTTGTAAATCTACCATCATGCATGTACGGGGCTGTGAAAGCTAAATTTCTAAGAGATGGTGTCCTGAATTTACCATTGTCATTGGGATCTCCGGTAACATAACCAAGTCCGAGGTCTAAAAAATCATTGTCTAACCCATTGTTGTGAAAAATGTTATCTGTCCATAGTGGATTGTTTTCATTTCCGTGACAATGAAAGCAATCTCCACGATCTTCGTCCATAAAAACATTTAACCCTTCAAGTTCTTGGTCCGTTAAATTTACTTGACCGAGAAGATACTTATCAAATTTTGAGTTAGCTGAAATGATTGTTCTTTCAAATTGAGCAATAGCTTTTCCAATTAAAACAGAATCAATAATTTCTGTTCCAAATGCCTCAAAAAAAAGGTTCGGGTACTCAATATCATTTTGCAATTCATTTACAACGTTTGAAACTGAATTGTGCATTTCTATAGGATTAGTTATTGGATCAAATATTTGTCTTTCGAGACTAAGTTCGCGGCCGTCCCAAAAAAACCGATCCTCATAATTCCAAGCTAAATTAAATAATGGCATTGAATTTCTATTTCCCTCAATATTGTCAATCCCAACACTGTATTGCCTTCCATCAGTAAATGAATTTGAAGGACTGTGGCACCCTGCGCAAGATTGTGTACCATTTGCAGATAAATTTTTATCAAAAAAAAGTTTTTTCCCTAAAGCAATGCCTTCAGCAGTGAGGGGATTATTTGCAGGGATTACTGGAGGAAGTATTCTGTCTTGGAAAACTAAAGGTATGTCTAAATTTACATAATTAGGCAAGTATACTATTTCATTGCTATCAGTATCTGACGTACACGATAAAAGAGTAAAAAAATAAAAAAATAAATATATAGATGATTTATTCAATAGATTCTAGATTAAAAACATTTTGGCCATTTTGTTTCATTAGAATTTGAGCATAACTATTCGCCATCAACATTTGATTAAGATCATTCAGATCCCAGCTGTAAGGATCTTTAAACCAATTTGCAATATTCATTGAAATCGTAATTTTACAATCTTCCCCAATATTTACTGGCCCTAAATCTACTTTAAAATATGTGTCTTCTGGAAATATTGGGTTTGGTCCTGGGTTATCGACAGCTCGTATTGAATGATAGTTATATCCAGATTCTTCTCCAGAATTTGAAATATATTTACCATCTAGTTGCATGTAGTGATAGCCTCCTCCAAGCATCATAGGCACATTCCAAATTGCAGAATTTAGATCAGGGTATGCACCATCAATATTAAGATCGTCTGTAAGTCCAAATATGAAAGAAATATTAGAATACGTACCAGTCTTTAAAGTTTGATTTGACTCAAAATTTAATGAACCTTCATCTTCCAAATTTAATAAGTTGTAATCGTTGAGTAAGTACGACTCTCCATTACTTTCATTAATTTCAATATTAGAAATAATGTAACGTAAACGCTCTATACTCAATTCATTACCAGATTCATTAATAAATTGAATTGTATTAAGATCTGATGAAGTTACAATAGATTCATCCCATTTGTGAATGAATTTAAAATTAACCTCACTAAAATTATCATCTTTTTCTGAACAGCCAGTTATAATGGCTGCCGCTAACAAAAATAATATATGTTTCGCTTTCATTGTTCTATTTGAATTAATAATAAATCAGTAAATCCTTTATTTTCTAAAATATCTAAATCTGAACTACTTGAATTTCCGACTGCAACTATTGAGCCATTTTCAAGTTCTGTTACATCCATCAGCAAGTCAATATTAGTTCCTCCTAAACTAGTTTGCCATTGCAATGTCCCATTTTGATTTATTTTGAAAATCCAAGCATCGTTCTGACCATTATTATTAGTTAAGTCAACATTTTCACTTCTTGAATTTCCAACTATAATATATTCGTTATCGTGAGTCTCTATAATAGCTTTTGAGCCATCAAAACTGGTTCCTCCAAATGATTTTTCCCATAGCAACTCTCCTTCCGGGTTGATTTTAACAACCCAGCTATCAGCAGCCCCATTATTTAAACTTACATTGTTGTTCATACTTCTTGTATTACCGCAAATTAAAAAATTTCCATCATTTGTAGTTAAGATATCTAAAGCTTCATCAATTTCATTTCCCCCAAATGATTTTTCCCATATTAAAGTTCCTGATGAAGAAATTTTTATAACCCAAAAATCATACGTTCCTTTATTGTTTTCAATATCAATATCGTCACTGTCAGATGAGCCAACTATTATGTAATCTCCATCTTGTGTTTGAGTCGATGCATATGCAGTATCAGTAAAGCTCCCTCCAAAATATCTGCTCCATTGTTGTGTTCCATTTTGGTCAAGTTTAATAACCCAATAATCTCCTCCTGCGTGTCGGGAAGAACTAATTCGGCTATTACCTTCTCCATTTGATGCGCTAACATCAAGAACACCTGAGATTAAATAGCCATTATCATTGGTTTGAATAATAGAGTATCCATTGTCTGATCCGCTATAACCAAATGATTTTTCCCAACTAATTTCTCCAGAGTTTGAGAGTTTTGAAATCCAAAAATCATTTGATCCAGAATTATAACTTACATCACCATCATTGCTTTTACTACTACCAAATATTAAAAATCCACCATCGCCAGATATTATCAAGTCTTGACCTTTATCATCATTTGATCCTCCATAAACTTTTTGCCATTCTTGATTTCCATTACCATCGAATTTCAAAAGCCAATAGTCGTAAGAAGTATCACTTTTATTTAGAATATCACCATCCATACTTTGACTATAGCCTAGAATAGCAAATCCTCCATCGCTAGTAGAAACAATTGACTGGCCACTTTCATTTTTTGTTCCACCTAATGTAATAATCCTATTTATTTCAGGTGTATGATTGGAATTATTTAAGCTTCTTTCATTATCAGAGGAACAAGTGAAAAGTATATTAACAGAGTAGAAAAAAAATAATTTTATGTAGTTTGGTAAATTCAAAATCGATATTAATCACTTTTTTTTACGACAAATAATCCCTTCTCAATATCGCTTATTACAATATTTTTACTTTCAAAAAACGGGTATACATTCCATACTCCGTTAAATGCGGCATTATCATTTTCAGGATATGTGTCAAAATAACCTATTTCTGTAATATCTTGATTATCAATATTAGTAATGTCTAATTCTCTCATACCAGCCCTGTAACTCGATAAAAAATAGCTATTATTAACAGTGTATCCATTGTGATCAATTGAAGTATTTTCTGAGAAATACTCAAAGCTTAAATTAGGATTATCTAGATCTGAAAAGTCAAAAACTAAAGTACGTGTATTGTTGCCTATGTTTCTCTCATCTAATTCATCACCAACTATAAAATATTTAAGATCTTCAGTGAACCAGCCTTGATGAGTATATTCAATATTATTATACTCAACGTTTGAAATTGTCACTGGATTTGATTTGTCAGTCACATCAGCAATAACTATTTTGTCTTCGTTACTGCCAATTAGAATTTCTCTTCCAGCATAATCTAAATCAGGGCCATCATAGCTAACTACTTGTGCATCATGAGAATAACCACCTTCTGCATATCCACCTTCAATAACCGGTGTCGTTGGGTTCTGAATATTAATAAAAATTGGACCACCATTATATTCATTTCCAGTTGCACCAACAACATAAGCATAACCTGAATCTTCATTTATTACAATATTATGAGCTCTTCCAAATTCAACAAAATGTGTGTCCGGTTCAAATATAATTGGAATACCTAAGTGATCTCTCAAGCGTGTTAAATCAAACACTTGTAAGCCATGCCCGGAAGCTTCCGAAACAATAAAAGCATGGTCCATATAGACTTTAATATCTCTCCAAGCGCTATTTACAGTGGAAGTTGGTAAAACTCCAACTAATTCTAGATTGTCAGGAATACTCATGTCAACAAAAGCTGTGTGGGATGAAGTTCCGACAAGGGCATATTCTTTTCCACTTTCAGGATCAGTCCAACCCCATGAATCGTTGCCAGAAATATTTCCAATTAATTCTCCAACACTTAGTTGCTCAAGGGACATGTAACCTATTAAATCATATCCATCGCATGGATAAACTCCTGCATATCCATTAATGCAAGGGAATGATGTAAAATTCACATTGTCACATGAGTCTCCAATTCCATCATTGTCACTATCTAGCTGATCAGGATTTGAAATCTGTGGGCAGTTATCAATAGCGTCGTAAATACCATCGAAATCAGAATCAGAGTAAACTATACCTATTGTTTCATTTTCGCATGAATGTAGTGAAACAAAAGTTATAGATATATATAGCAGCGATGCAATAATTTTATCAGTAGTCATACGAATCAATTTAGGATGCCTCAATGTACATTAATTTATACAATTAAATCTTAAAAATTCCATAATTGATGTATTTTTGCATAATGATAGAAAATAAAAATCAGAGTAAAACTAAAATTTCAAAACTTGGAGAATTTGGTTTAATTGAACACATAACCTCTAAATTTAAGATAAAAAACCTAACTACTGTTAAAGGCATTGGTGATGACGCTGCAGTATTAAACTTTAGTGATAAACATGTCGTAGTTTCTACAGACTTTTTAATTGAGGGCATACATTTTGACTTATCTTACATGCCTTTGAAACATTTGGGATATAAATCAGTAGCAGTAAATTTATCAGATATATATGCAATGAATGCAATGGCTTCTCAAGTGACAATTTCTATAGCTGTGTCTAATCGATTTACTCTCGAAGCTATTGAAGAATTGTATGACGGTATTAACACAGCTGCAGAGTTTTATGGTGTTGATGTAATTGGAGGAGATACAACTTCTTCAGTTTCAGGTTTAACAATTTCAGTTACTGCCATTGGATATGTAAATCCTTGTGAGGCTGTAATGCGTGATGGAGCAAAAACAAATGATTTATTAGTACTTTCTGGAGATATTGGAGGAGCTTTCCTTGGACTGAAAGTTTTAGAACGTGAGAAAGAAGTTTTTAAGGTTAATCCTAATAGCCAACCAGACTTGGATCAATATTCTTACATTATTGAGCGACAACTTAAGCCTGAAGCTAGAAAGGATATAGTTAAGCTAATTGAAAAGCTAGATTTTAAACCAACATCAATGATTGATTTGAGTGACGGCTTATCATCTGAAATAATACATTTATGTAGAAAAAGTAACGTAGGTTGCAATCTATATGAGGATAAAATTCCACTTGATCCACAGGTCATATCAACTTGCGAGGAATTTAATTTAGACAGTACTACTGTAGCTCTTAGTGGTGGGGAAGATTACGAACTATTAATGACATTGTCACAAAATGATTATCCAAAAATAAAGGCTAATCCTAATTTAACTGTAATTGGACATATTACTGATAAAAGTGAAGGAATAAATTTAATAACAAGAGGGCAAGAAAAAATTGAAATAACTGCCCAAGGGTGGAACTCATTAAGCTCCTAATTTTTCCACTTTAAACTTTCCATTAGCCTTATAATATCCTTTTTAGCATAATTAGCAGCAGGAAGAATGGAGTCGTAATTAGGTTTAATTTTAAAAAATAGCGATCCTGTTAAAAAATGATTAATGCTATCAGTGACAAAAAACTGGGCGGTTGAAGCAACTGGTCCAGTCAATTCGTATAAACTGCCAAATACTCTTTTTTCTTCGCTTATAAATTGTTTTTCCGAAACTTTTTGAGCAATTTTAGTATGATTACTTAATATAAATTCTGTTTGATTCACTAAATTTTTAAAATTTTTATTTATTCTATAATAACTCAAATATAATGAAGCATTTAAGATCTTATAATTTATTTCCATATTGAAATTATTCCTATCCTTATTTAAATTAATAATTTCTGCTACATTATTTAAATCGAACGTAAAAGGGAGATTGAAATTATTTTTCTTATAAACAGGACTGGGGTATTTTAAATTTAAAAAGGCCTTTGGTTTTGGAACAAAAATTTCTTCTTTACATCCTATCAAAAAGAAAATTATGATTAAAAAAAAGACGCGCTTTATCATTTTTTGATTGATACTTTAATTTGTTTAATTCGTTTATTATCTACATTCTCAACAAAAAAAGTATAGCTTTTATATTTATATTTAGTTTTAATTTTTGGAAAACTTTTAGATATTTCAAGAAGAAAACCGGCTAGAGTTTCTGACTCTCCTTTTTTATTTTCAAAAATTGATTCATCTTCTAATTTGATTATTTTGTAAAAATCTTTTAAGGAGGTTTTACCTTCAAAGATATAATTGAAATCATCAATTTTTGAGTAAACAACATCATCATCATCAAATTCATCGCTAATATCACCTACGATTTCTTCAATTATGTCTTCTAAAGAAATTATACCTGAGGTGCCTCCGTATTCATCTACAACAATAGCTAAGTGAACTTTCTTTTGCTGAAATTCAGCCATTAAGTCGTCAAGTTTTTTATTTTCTGGGACAAAAAAGGGTTCTCTGATTAATTTTGTCCATTCAAATGACTTCGTTTGTAAATGAGGTAATAGATCTTTTGCATAAAGAATTCCTTCAATAGAATCTATACTGTCTTTATAAACGGGAATTCTTGAATAACCATTTTTAACAACCTCTGTAATAACAGATTCAAATTTTTTTGAAGTTTCCAATGCAAAAATATCAATTCTAGGGCGCATTACTTGTTTGGTATCTATGCTTCCAAAAGAAACAATCCCTTTTAAAATTTTCTGTTCTTCTTTTGTTGTACTTCCTTTACTTGTTAGTTCCAGTGCTTGAGACAGATAGTTGATGTTAAAATTCGTCTTTTGTTTGCCTAACATGTTGTAGATTGATAAAGATAAACTTCTCATTGGAAAACTAATTGGTGAAAATACTAAATCAAGAATTTTTAAAGGCCTTGCCATAAATTTTGAAAACTTTAAGTTGTTTCTGTTGGCATATACCTTAGGTAAAATCTCTCCAAAGATTAGGATTAAAAAGGTAATTACAAAGACTTCGAGAAAGAAGATTAAGTCAATTTTAAAGTTAAATTCAAATAGCTTTATGCTTATTTTATGAACTTCAAATATTTTTTCAGAAATCGAGGCAAATAATATGACAATTGCAATATTTATAAAATTATTTGCAACTAAAATAGTAGCTAATAGCTTTTTTGGAAACTTTAAAAGGGTGGTAATTATTACAGTGGATCTAGAATTATCATTGCTAATAGATTCAATATCTGATTTAGTGAGCGAAAACAATGCTACTTCAGCTCCAGAAATTAAAGCCGAACCAATCAACAACAACAAAAGCAAAATTAATGCTAAAACTAATGTAGTTATTTCAGTATCCAATTTTAAAGATTAATAATTAAAAAAAAAGATATTTAAAGACATCCCCAGCTTGTAATTAATTTAAAAGGGCAGATCATTAATTGCATCATCCTCATTTTTAATATTCTCATCTGGAATATTATTGTCTTTGACAGATGAAATATTATTTTCACTTTTGTTTGTTAAAAAAGTAAAATCGTTACAAATAATTTCGGTAGAATATCGGTCATTTCCCTTTTCATCTTGCCATTTTCTAGTTTTCAAGCGCCCTTCAATATATACACGGTCTCCCTTATTGAGGTACTTTTCACATATTTCAGCAGCTTTATTTCTTACAATTATGTTATGCCATTCAGTGTTAGTTATCTTTTCATTTGTTTGCTTGTTAGTATAAGTTTCGTTAGTAGCCAAGGGGAATCTACCAATACAATTTTTGTCATCAAAATAGTGCATTTTAACCTCATCACCTAAATGCCCTATTAGCATAACTTTATTTAAACTTCCTGACATATTTAAATTGATTTAAATTAAATATAAATATATTAAAAAAAGGTAATTTATGGATTATATATTTTAATAAATTCAGCAATTACAGTAGGTACAGGATATTTTGTTAAATCCTTATATGGGATTAGTTTGTCCGACCTTTCATAACCATTAATTTTCCAAAACTTAACATGAAGTTTTTGGTGTGAAAGATTGTGTATAATATCTTCTGAGTTGATTAATTCAATTTGTTGCTCTTTTGATTTATACTTTTCTTTGAATTGTTCATTTGATAAAAGATTTGTTTTTGTGACAGATGATTTAGTTTCTATCAAGGGGAATTGATAAAGGTGTTGCCAAATTCCCTTTTCATTTCTTTTTTCTAATATTGTTTCACTGTTTTTTGATAAATGAACAAAAAAATTAAAAAAGCGATTTTTGACTTTATTTTTTTTGATTTTAATCGGTAAGTTTTGAACGTTATTACTACTAAACGCAATACAATTTTTATTAATTGGACATTTATAACAATTTGGAGACTTTGGTTTACATTGCAATGCTCCAAACTCCATTATTGCTTGGTTATAATCTCCAATTCTTTTTTTTGGTAGTAGCGATATTGCTAATTTTTTAAATTGTTTAACTCCCTTAGTGGAGTTTATTGCTGTATCAATGCCAAAAAAACGAGATAGAACTCTGTATACATTTCCATCAACTACCGCAACTGATTCTTCGAAACAAATAGAAGCTATTGCACTTGCAGTATAATCACCAACTCCTTTAAATTTCAAATAATCGATATATTTTTCAGGAAATATTCCATTTAAGTTTAAGACAATAAACTTTGCAGTCCAGTGAAGATTTCTTGCTCTAGAGTAATACCCTAGTCCTTGCCAATTTTTTAAAATATCATCTTCAGATGCATTTGCAAGCTCAAATATTGAAGGATAATTTTTTATAAATTTTAGATAGTATGGAATTCCCTGTTTGATTTGTGTTTGTTGTAAAATGATTTCAGATAACCAAATTTTGTATGGGTCCTTAGATTTTCTCCATGGAAGTTCTCTTTTGTTTTCATCGAACCATTCAATAAGATTTGAATTAAAACTAATTTTTTTAATCATAATAACAAAAATAAACTATTCCACACTTAATTTTAATTAAGTAGCTTTGAAATATTGAATATAAAATACATATATTTGCAACCGCTCAAATAAAATTAACTTAGATGAATAAATTATGACTAAGGCCGAAATAGTAAATAAAATATCTAATAACTTAGGAATCGAAAAATCCGATGTATTAGCGACTGTTGAATCTTTTATGAGCGAGGTTAAGGGGGCTTTAGAATCTGGGAATAACGTCTATTTAAGAGGTTTTGGTAGTTTTGTGATAAAAACTAGAGCAGAGAAAATCGGTAGAAATATTTTAAAAAATACATCTATAAAAATTCCTGCTCACAACATTCCATCGTTTAAACCATCAAAAGTTTTCCAAGAAGGAGTAAAAAATAAGGTCAAAGTCAACTAATTAATCTAAAAATTAAGTTTATATGCCAAGTGGTAAAAAACGTAAAAGACATAAGGTAGCAACGCACAAACGAAAAAAAAGACGTCGCGCGAATCGACATAAGAAAAAGTAAACGGATTTTCGCCTTAGTTTTTTTTAGTTTTCAAAACGTTCATTGACATTAAATTCATTCACTATAATACTACCTTAAACAAAGTGAGTATGAATTTACCGGGGTTAAAATCCTGTGATACTTTAAAACACCATTAAAGTAATTTTAGTTCTTAGTATATTTTAAATTATATTAAGTCAAATAATAATTGTATAATCTATCTTTACACAATTTGTAAAGATTAAAATTAACATTATGAATAAAGAATTAGTAATTCGATCCAATTCAGACAATGTTGATTTTGCCTTACTAAAGGAAGGAAAATTAATTGAATTTCAAAAGGATAAGGATAATAATAAGTTTTCAGTTGGTGATGTATTTATAGCCAAAGTAAGAAAATCTATTCCAGGTCTAAACGCTGCATTTGTAAATGTTGGCTATCATAAAGATGCCTTTTTGCATTACCATGATTTAGGACCAAAGCTTCCTTCATTAATGAAATTCATGAAACGTGTAAGCACAGGTAAACAAAATGATTTTTCTCTAAGAGATTTTTCTTACGAAAAAGATATTAATAAAGATGGTAAAATTGATCAGGCTATAAAACCTAATCAAACCTTATTAGTACAAATAGTTAAAGAACCCATTTCAACGAAAGGGCCAAGAATTAGTTCAGAAATTTCTTTTGCTGGACGATATTTAGTATTGGTTCCATTTTCTAGCAGAATTTCAATTTCACAAAAAATTGAGAGTAGAGATGAAAAAGAACGCCTCAAGCGTCTAGTTAGAAGTATTGCTCCAAAAGGATTTGGAGTAATTATTAGAACTGTTGCTCAGGGGCAAAAAGTTGCAGAACTTGACAGAGATATGCAGAATCTTTACAGAAAATGGGAAGATGTTTGTAAACGAATTCCAAAAGCACATATACCGAGCAAGGTTTTAGGAGAGATGAATAAAGCTTCATCAATATTAAGAGACATTTTCAATGATAGTTTCACAAAAATTAATGTTGATAACATTGACTTGTGTGCAAAAATCAAAGATTACATTTTTGAAATAGCTCCTCACAAGGAGAATATTGTAAAGTTTTATAATTCCAAAACACCAATATTTGAGAAGTATGGTATTGAGCGTCAAATTAAAGTTTCCTTTGGGAAAACTGTTCGTTTACCAAAAGGGGCATATTTAATAATTGAACATACAGAGGCGCTGCACGTAGTAGATGTCAATAGTGGGAATCGTACAAGTAAAGAAAAGACTCAAGAGGATACAGCCATTGAAGTTAATTTAATTGCAGCTACTGAGTTAGCTCGACAATTCAGACTAAGGGATATGGGAGGAATAATTGTAGTTGACTTTATTGACATGAATAGCTCTGATAATCGAAGAAAGCTGTTTAATCATCTTAGAGACGAAATGAAAGAAGATCGTGCCAAACATAAAATATTACCGCCGAGTAAGTTTGGTCTGATACAAATAACACGTCAGCGTGTTCGTCCTGAAATGAATATTAAAACCAAAGAAGTTAATCCAAATGGACCAAATGGTTCAGAAGTTGAAGCTCCAATTGTTTTAATTAATAAAATCAGTCACCAATTAGAGCTAATTGCAAAAAAAGGATCGAAAAAAATAATTTTAAATTTACATCCTTTTATAGCTGCCTTTATAACTAAAGGTCTAATCTCAATTAGATTGAAATGGTACTTTCGATACAAAATATGGGTTAAAATAATGCCTAGAGATGCTTACACTTACCTTGAATATCGTTTTAAAAACGATAAAGGCAAAACCATTAAATTGTAAAAAAACCCCTTTTAGGGGTTTTTTTTTGCTTTTATGTGTTTTTACCTTATTATGATACATATTTTAATAAGGTTACTTCAATATTCTTGATTGTTCATAAAATTTTTAATATGCCCAACTTTATTAGATGTGATAATACCAGATTTTTTAATCTTGTTTTATTGTTGCGAATTTAATTTTTTTGGAATTTTAACCTAGATTATTTTTTTAAATTTACGACCTTTAAATAATAAGAAAATTATAAACCCTTTTGAAAATAATTGAAAAAATAAAACACCCAATTAGTTATGAAATGGAACTTTTTGAAAAAAAGTTTCGTCTTTTCATGTCCAGTAAAGTTGCACTTCTAAATAGAATTACTCATTACATAGTAAATCGAAAAGGTAAACAAATGCGGCCTATGTTTGTTTTTTTATCTGCAAAGATGATTTCAAACGGTCAGTTATCAGAGAGAACATATCGAGGGGCATCAGTTATTGAGCTAATACACACAGCCACACTAGTACACGATGATGTAGTTGACGACAGTAATCAACGAAGGAGTTTTTTCTCAATCAATGCGTTATGGAAAAATAAAATTGCAGTTTTAGTTGGTGATTTTTTATTGTCTAAAGGATTATTAGTTTGTATTGATAATAACGACTTTGACTTACTTAAAATAATATCAGTTGCGGTCAGAGAAATGAGTGAAGGTGAACTACTTCAGATTGAAAAGGCAAGAACTCTTGATATTACAGAAGATATTTACTACAATATAATTCGACAGAAAACAGCAACATTAATAGCTGCTTGTTGTAGCTTGGGTGCTGCTTCGGTTAAACCTAATTCTAAAGATGTTGAAATTTTAAGAAAATTTGGAGAGCTAATAGGAATGGCTTTTCAGATAAAAGACGATTTGTTTGATTATGGTACAAAAAAAATCGGAAAACCGACAGGAATTGATATCAAAGAGCAAAAGATGACTTTACCATTGATATATACATTAAATAATTGTAGTTCCAACGAACGCGATTGGATTGTAAATTCTATCAAACGATATAATAAAGATCAAGATCGTGTAAAACAACTTATTGAGCTAGTCAAAGATAAGGGAGGTTTAGATTATGCTGTAGAGAAAATGAAATATTTTCAAAAGGAGGCATTAAAATTGATTAAAGATTACCCGGAATCTGAATACAAGCAAGCTTTAGTAATGATGGTTAATTATGTAATAGATAGAAATAAATAACTAATTTTAAGACAAATAATTTTTTCTGTTTTAAAGTATATAAGATTTTATATCTTTACTCTTACACAAGAAAATAATCTTTTAATTTTTTTAATTTGATAACAAGATCAACAATAGATAAAGTTTTTGATACGGCTCGAGTTGAGGAGGTTATCAGTGATTTTGTACAATTAAAAAAAGCTGGAAGTAATTTTAAGGGTTTAAGTCCCTTTAGTGAAGAACGAACTCCGAGCTTCATGGTGTCCCCAGTTAAACAAATATGGAAAGACTTTTCCACTGGAAAAGGGGGTACCGTAGTTTCATTTTTAATGGAACATGAACATTTTACTTATCCTGAAGCAATTAGATACCTTGCTAAAAAATATAACATTGAAGTTGAAGAAACCATACAATCAGATAAGCAAAAAGAAGAAGCAGGAGAGCGGGAGAGTATGTATCTTGTTTCGGAATTTGCAAATAAATATTATCAAAAAATATTACATAATACAGATCCTGGAGTTGCTGTTGGTTTAACTTATTTTAAGGAAAGAGGATTTACAAATGAAACCATTAAGAATTTTCAGTTGGGATTTTCAACTGACAATTGGAGCGGATTGACAGACGAAGCTATAAAAAAGGGATATAATCTTAAATTTTTAGAAAAAACAGGTCTTACAATTGTCAAAGAAGATAAAAAATTTGATCGTTTTAAAGGCCGAGTAATTTTTCCAATTCATAGCATGTCTGGAAGAGTTTTGGGCTTTGGAGGCCGTATTTTAGGAAAGAATAATAAGGCAGCTAAATATTTAAATTCTCCAGAAAGCGATATATATCACAAGAGCAAGGTTTTATATGGAATATATTACGCCAAACAGGCTATTGCAAAAGAAAACAACTGTTACTTAGTTGAAGGTTATACAGATGTTATTCAATTTAATCAAAAAGGAATTAAAAATGTAGTTTCTTCATCTGGAACAGCATTAACATCTGACCAAATTAGGCTTATTAATAGGCTCACTAAAAATATTACGGTTTTATTTGATGGAGATGCTGCAGGTATCCGTGCTGCACTTCGCGGAGTAGATTTGATTTTGGAACAAGGGATGAATGTTAAAGTTTGTACTTTCCCTAACGGAGAGGATCCAGATAGCTTTGCAAAGAACAATTCGCTAGAGGATTTAAAGGTCTATTTAAATAATAATTCAAAGGATTTTATTTCATATAAAGCTTCATTGTTAATGGAAGAGGCTAATAATGATCCCATTGTGAAAGCTGAACTAATCAGAGACATGGTCAATAGTATCGCAAAGATTTCAGATCAAATTAAACAAGAAATATATATTAAAGAATGTGCTAAAATAATGCAGATTAGCGAAGAAGTTCTTTTTACTACTTTAGCTCAATTAATAAAAAAAACCAGATTTGAGTTTAGGAAAAATTTTCAAAACGTAAAGAAAGATTTTAAAGTTATCAAATCTGATCTAAGCACAAATAAAGTAAATATTCAGTTTGAACTTGAACAAAAAATAATTGAAATTCTTCTTTTGTATGGAAATCGTGATGAGAATTTTGAAGATTTAGTTCTAAAAGAAAATGAGAACGGAGAACTTATTTTAGAACCTATTGTTCATAAAACTAGGGTATACGAAAAAATTTATCTAGACTTACAGGAAGATGAAATGAAATTTAGTAACTCAGAATTTAAAACTATTTATTATTTAATTATAGATTATCTAAATCAGCACGAAGCATTTTTAGTAGATAACTTTGTAAATAGTATTGACCCCAAACTAGCCCCTGCAGTTACTTCAATTTTAATGAATGATGAGCGGTATCGACTTCATAACTGGGAAAAAAATAATATTTTTCCAAAGCCAAAGAATCTGAGTATTCCGCAGTTAGTTAGCGAGACAATTTTAAGTTTAAGGTGTTTTTTAATTGACAAAAAAGTGACAGAGTTTAAAGACGTCACAAAAAATACTTCTGTGTCCCATAAAGATGTGCTTGAGGATGTTTTAAATTACTCAAACCTAAAGATGTTGCTAAGTAGGAAACTAAACCGTGTTTTGTAGTTATTTTCTTTGTCTACCCAAATCAATTAAAGCAATAATATTTTTTACTTGTAATTTCCGCATTAATCTTGATTTATAAGTACTCACTGTTTTTGGATTAATATTCAGCTCGTTGGCAATTTCATTATTTTTCTTTCCACTACAAATTAAGCTAAGAACCTCAAACTCTCTTGTTGAGAGTTTACTAAAAAGATCAATTTTTTCTTGATTTTTTTCAAAAGTTAATTTTCTTGCCATTGCACTACTCAAGTATATACCGCCTTTAAAAACTTTTAAAATAGCTCTCTTAATAGCATTCGTAGGCGAAGTTTTTAATAAAAACCCAGATGCTCCAGCTCTAACACTTGGTGCGGCGTATACATCTTCATCATGTGAACTAAAGATAAGTACTCTGACAGTGACAAACTCTTTTTTTATAATTCTTATCATTGTCATTCCATTTGAATCAGCAAAATCCAATGATAATAAAACAACGTCAATGCTTCCCTTTTTTAAATAATCTATTAATTGCTTCTTTGTATTTACAGAGTTTACAATTTTTATATCGTTGGATGATTCAAAAAGGATACGAATTCCATAGCTTATTATTGGTTCATGATCTGCAACTAAAACTCTTATCATTATTATTATTTTAGAGAATCAGGTACTAAACAAACTGGAATTGGATTCATTTTATGTGAGTTTGAATTAAAAAAATTTATGAAAATCTCATAAATTTCTTTTTTTCTGCCTGAAAAATTAGAAGGTGTTCTTCCTAAATCTTTCATACTCATTGCCCATTCAAGTTCAGGGTACGATGCTCCAATTTGTTCTTCATCAGTTCTTGCGTCTCCAAAGAGACCGTCGCTTGGGTCTGCTTCAATTAAACTTTTTGGTACTTTCAAGTATTTTCCAAGTTCATAAACCTCAGACTTTAATAGATCAGCAATTGGACTTAAGTCAACTCCACCGTCTCCATATTTTGTATAAAATCCAACGCCAAAATCCTCTACCTTATTTCCTGTACCAACAACCAAATAGTTGTTCAGGCTGGCATAGTAATAAAGAGTTGTCATTCTTAGCCTGGATCTTGCATTTGCAAGACACATTTCGATTTTGTCAATAGGACCTACACTAGAAATTTCATTTTTTAAAGCCTCGAATACAGGACCCAAATTTATATTAGAGGATATAACATTATTATAATTTTTTTTCAAAAACTCTATTTGTTCCTGAGCTCTATTTACATGTTCAGGTGCCTGATGAATTGGCATTTCAAGACATAAAACATTCATTCTAGTTTTGGCACATAGTATAGAGGTGACAGCTGAGTCTATTCCGCCTGAAACACCAATGACAAAACCATTTGTTTTTGACTCTTCTAGATAAGAACTTAACCAGTTGATTATATGATTTGAAACAGATTTAGAATTCATAACACAAAAATAAGATATTATTAGATTCTTTTAAACCTCCAGAGGCTTAAACATTAAATTTTAAAATACAATTAACATTTTTGTGCTAAAATAATTAGACTTATATTTAACTTTATTTGGTATGTAATAATCTAAATTATTAATTTGAGTGTCTGGGGTTTAAATATTAAATTAACTTTTTTCAGTATAATTTTTATTTGCTTTTGTGAACAAATTTCAGCTCAACTTAGCAGAACTCACTACATTCCTCCCATTACAGCAGCACCCAATAACAATGCTCTGCCTCAAAATCAATATTTACACATTTCTACCCCTAGTGAGAATCCAATAAATGTCGAGGTGAATCAACTGGGGGGTGTAGTTTCAACTTTTAATTTATCAAATACTAATCCATTGGAAATATTTATTGGTAATGGGAATAATACACCTTTTGTAGTACCACCATCAAATACTTCGGGCCAAGTTTCTAATAAAGGATATATAATTCAGTCTGAAAAACCAGTATTTGCTTCGGTAAGGCTAACTGCTGGAAATCAAAATCAAGCAGGCTCGCTGGTATCAAAGGGACTTTCCGGACTTGGACAGGTTTTTAGGGTAGGAACCTTTACAAATTTAAAAACTTTTACTTCCTCAAATCAGGATTATATCAATTTTGTTTCTGTAATGGCAACAGAAAATAATACTCAAATTGATTTTTCAGATATTCCAGATGATGTTGTTATAGAAAATAGTACACCTCTATCCGTAGTTTTAGATGCAGGAGAATCTTATATTGTTGCATTAAATCCAGCAATCACGCCATCAAATAGAGACGGTTTAATTGGTGCACTCGTAGAATCAAACAAGCCAATTGTAATAAATTGTGGTTCTCTAAATGGGAGCAATTCAAATGGAGGCGGTCGTGATGCTGGAATTGATCAGATAGCCCCATTAGAAACAATTTCTATTGAAGATCAAGATTTTAGTGAATATATTTTTGTAAGAGGCAACGGTTACGATGATATTGAGAGACCATTGATTGTAGCTCATCTTGATGAAACAGAAGTATGGATTAATGGTGGTCCTTCATCAGGTTATTTAATTGCTAATTTAAATGCAGGAGAATATATAAGTATTGATGGAGACAATTTCAGTACACAGTCGCTTTCTGGGTCTAATCCAGGCGGCAATTTATATGTTTGGACCTCAAAAACAACTTTTGCTTATCAAGGAATTGGAGGGACAAATAATGAAGCTAATCAAGAAATGTTTTTTGTTCCACCATTAAATTGTAAAGCTCCGCGTAGTATTGATAACATACCACTTATTCAATCATCAGGTTCTGGAGATGTAACGTTTATTGGAGGAATAACAATTGTTGCTGAGACAGGTTCTAATATTTATATTAATGGTGTTCAAACTACTTCAGTTCCACAAACTGTATTAGGAAATCCAAATTATGAAACATATTTGATAAGTGGTTTAACGGGTGATATCAGCGTATCATCTGACGGTCAGATATATGTTTCATATTATGGAGCCAATGGAGCAGCAGCACTTGGTGGTTTTTACTCTGGATTTATTTTTAAACCAGAAATAACTGCCGATGGATTGACTATTGATATTGATGAATTATGTATTCCAGATATAGAACTAAGTTTATCAAGCGAGGAAACTTTTGATGCATACCAATGGATTTTTAACGGAGTGAATATCCCGGGAGCTACTTTTGAAACTTATACACCTACAATTCCAGGTTATTATCAACTCGAGGGTATTATTTTTGAATGCTCAACAGTAGTTTCAGATAATGTACCTGTTAGTGGATGTGTTGGAGATTTTGACAATGATGGAATAAACAATAATATTGATTTAGATATTGATAACGATGGAATCTTAAATACTCAAGAATCAGATTGTAATTTTAACTATGATCTTTCAAACTCTAACGGACCTTATTTCTCTTCAGAAGTTTTAATTAGTGATTCTAACGATGTTGATCAACCTTTTCAAGGGTTTTTTGATCAAACCATGGTTTTACAAGCATCACCAACTGTTGGGACAATCTACAGCTCAACATCATATAAGCTAACTTTTGATTCACCAACTCAATTTAAGATTGAGCAAGCATCATCTTCTCAATTAATAGGATCAATGGATGATACTGAAGAATATATTATTAGCGTACCCCCTGATGAAACGATAACTATTCATAATCCAGATAATCAATTACTAATTGATGTAAATTATGATGGAGTTTTTGATAATAATATTCAAGAGTTTACGGCGTTTGAGATTAGGTTTAAACTTAATTCAGCAATTTTAGAAAACGGCGAAGGAACATTTTCAATACAGAGTTATAATTCTACTCAATTTCAAATTAATTATATAAACAAGTCTAATTCTGCTATGAATGATGTCGCTTTTCAACTTACACAAACTTGTCGTTTTATTGATTCCGATCTAGACTTAATTTATGATATTTTTGATTTGGACAGTGACAATGACGGTATATTTGATATAATTGAAGGGGGGAATGGAGTTTTGGATAATGATCAAGACGGTAGGGTTGATGATATGGAATTTAACGATACTAATATTGATGGTCATCATGATACTGCTCAAGGACCAATTGATAGTGATCTAGACTTGTTATATGACTACTTAGATCTTGACAGTGATAATGACGGTTTATATGATTTATTTGAATCAGGAGTAGGCTTCAACACTCTAGACATAGACAATAATGGTCAAATTGATTTAGGATTTTTAGATTTAAATAATAACGGAGCGTCTGATGTTTCAGAAGCTATCTTGCCAATTGATTCAGATTTAAACGGTATTCCTGATTTCATTCAGTTAGACTCAGATAGTGACGGATGTTTTGATGTTGAGGAAGCAGGATTTCAAGGGACTCAAGGGATTTTGAATGGGACAGGTATAGACCTGAATGGGTTAGTTATTGGTGGAGATGGATATAATCAAGCTATTGACACTAATTCAGATGGGCTATATGATTATCAAGATTATGTAGAAATTATTCCCATTAGTCCAATTTCACCAGAATTTATTTGTGAGAGTAATGCTATTAGTTTAGAAATTAATTTAGAATCAAATTCAGATAATTATGATTTTATTTCCTGGGAATTAAGTAATGATGGTGGAATTTCGTGGGATGATGTTTTAGAATTTACTCCAAATTTTGAAGGAATTTTTACAAACATTTTGACAATTTCAAATGTAGAGTTAGGGCTTACAGGTACCTTTTTTAGAGCAAAAATGACACGTAATGATTTTTGTCAACCATTTTTTTCAAGTATAATTGAGCTTGTTGTTAATCCTCTACCCGAAGTTCAAGATAATGTAAGTCTTTTCCAATGTGATCAAGATACAGACGGTGTTACAATTTTTAACTTAAATGAAGCTAATTCGTTAATTTCTTCAAATTATTTAGATGAGACATTTACATTTTACAATAGTTTGGTTGATGCTGAAGATGGCAATTCTAATTTTATTGTTGACCCTTTTGTTTATCAAAATTTGAGTTTGAATCCGTCTATAGACCCTAATCAAATTTTCGTTCGCGTTGAAACGCTTAATGGATGTATTATGATATCTGAATTAGATTTATTTGTTTCAACAACTCAGATTCCAGACAATTTTTTTATTCCCCCATATAATCAATGCTTTGATGATACAACAGGTATTACTATTTTTGATTTTAGTGATTCGGAGACAATGGTTTTGGAATTATTTCCTCCAAATCAATCTTTAACAGTTTCTTATTACGAAACAGAAGAAGATGCGTTATCTGAAATCAATTCAATAGAAAATATTTCAAGTTATGAGAATAGTTCTGGTGTTAATCAAGATATTTGGATAAGAATAGATTCTGATATAGATAACTCATGTGTTGGAATTGGACCATATATTGATCTAATGATAGATCCTCTACCGGTTTTAAATAATCCAAGTGATATAATTTTTTGTGTTGAAGCTGGAGAAACATCAAATATTGATTTACAAAATGAGTTTACAGAATATATTTTAGGGGAACAATCTCCATTAAATTTTTCTGTAGAATATTTTTTGAATATTTCTGATGCAGAAATTGGTAATTCACAAATTTTTAATCTTTCCAACACTATAAGTTCTCAAACAATATATTATAAAATCACGAATTTCATTAGTGATTGTTATGATATAGGGGAGTTTATTGTTGAGTTTATTGAAATACCAGTAGCTAATTCAGTACCTACATATGAAATTTGTGATAACAATAATGATGGCTTATTTTTATTTGATACTTCAAATCTTGAAGCATCTGTATTGGGTGCTCAAACTAATGTTTCGGTTATTTATTTGGATTCATTTGGTGAACCTTTACAAGACTCTGGCGGGTTTCAAATTACTAGTCCATTCCCAGAAACATTTTTAACTTCATCTCAAACTATTACAGCAATTGTATCAAATGGATTTTGCGATAATTCAGAGACTCAAATTCAATTTAAAGTTAACCCTAATACAGGTTTTTCAGTTGATGATGTTGTAATTTGTGGGGGTGATTTTGAATTGATTCAACTTGACTTAGAAAATCCATCTATAAACTTTGAGTTTTCTTGGCAATTGCCAAATAACGATATAGTTAATAATTTTCAACCTGAACTTTTAATTACACAATCGGGGTTTTACCAAGTCACAGTTATAAATTTAGACGGTAGTTGTTCTTTTTCTAGGTCTTTTGAAGTCTTCGAATCTGAAGGACCAAATATTTCAATTGATGATATATTAATTGTTGAAGGAACGTCAAATAATTCAATTTTTATTAACGAATCATCGCTTGGGAATTCTAATTATGAATTCCAATTAATTGATGAAAATGGGAATTTAATTTCTGTGTTCCAGGATCAGGGTTTTTTCGATCAACTTACTGGTGGGTTTTACAGCTTATACGTTAGAGATGACCTGCAATGTGAGGAAGTTCTTGTTGTTGTACCTGTTTTGTATATCCCAAACTTTTTTACACCAAATAATGATGGTTTTAATGACGTTTGGGAAATCAAAGGAGTATTATCTGGAGATTATATTTTTTCTAAAATATCAATTTTTGATCGTTTTGGTAAATTAATCAAGAACATGAGCATAAATCAAAATTTTTGGGATGGCACTTATAACGGAGCAAAACTACCAACTAGCGATTATTGGTATAATATTGAATTAATTAAATCCGATGGTACAATTTTTTCTAGAACAGGGCACTTCACATTAAGACGCTAAATCTTCAAAATATATATTTTTCTTTATTATCTAATGATTATTTTTACATGTAATTAATATTTTATTCAATTTATGATTAAATCAATTTTACATCCACATAGTTCATATAGAGTTATTTTATTTTTCACATTGTTAAGTATTAATTCATGTAAAGAAAATTTAAAATTACAAAACGAAATTGATAAAATTCAATTTCAAGTTAAAGTTGAGCGTTTTGATAAACTTTTCATGAGCTCAAACAAACAAAAATTTTTAGACTACAAATCTGATTTTCCGTTTTTATTCCCTAAGCATATCCCTGACTCAGTTTTGTATGAAAGGATCAAAGACCCAGTTCAAAAATTAATAAAGAAATCTGTTGACAGTGTATTCTTTGATTTTAATTCAATTGAGGATAACTTAGTAAACCTTTTTAAACATATAAAATATTATAATCCATCTTTAAGAAAACCTCGTTTGATCACCGTTTTTTCAGACGTTGACTATCGAAATAGAGTTATTGTAACAGATACTGTTGTGTTGATTGGGATAGATAATTATTTAGGTTCAGAACATCCCTTTTATCAAGGATTTTTCAAATATATAAGGAAAAACTTAAAAAAAGATCAAATTGTTATGGATTTGGCTGACGCTTATGCTACTAAAATGATCAGCCAAACTGTTAGAAACACATTCCTTGATAAACTTATTTATGAAGGAAAAAAAATGTATTTGAAAGATCTTTGGTTGCCAAATTCTTTAGATCATACAAAAATTGGATATACTGTTGATGAATTAAATTGGGCAAATGATAATGAGTTTTATATATGGCAATATTTTATTGAAAATAAACTACTTTATAACACTGACCCTAAGCTACACGAACGATTTATTGCTAAGGCACCTTTTTCCCGTTTTAACCTGGAACTTGATAATGAGTCTCCATCCTCTTTAGGAGTTTATATAGGATGGGAAATTATCAGATCTTATGTAGATAATAATAATGTTTCATTGATAAATATGCTACAAACAGATTCACAATCTATATTTAAAAATGCAAAATTTAAACCAAGAAAATGATGGCTAAAAAATATAACTCTAAAATTGAACTATTTGTTGAACTTGATGAAAATAAAATTCCGGAAAAATTAAAATGGACTGCTCAAGACGGAAGCGTTGAGAATGAAGAAGCAAAGGCTATTTTTTTGTCTGTTTGGAATTCACAAAAGAGGGAATCATTAAAGATTGATCTATGGACTAAAGATATGCCTGTAGATGAAATGAAAATATTTTTTCATCAAACTTTAGTTACAATGGCTGATACTTTTATGCGCTCAACCCAAGACGAAAAAATGACTGCTACCATGATAGATTTTTGCGATTATTTTGCAGAAAAGCTTGAAATAAAAAAGAATTAATTTTAAGAACTGTTAAGTCTACTAGCATTTAGTCTTAGGAAAATAAAAATTAAAATTGTAAATCCAATTAATCCGGATCCTCCATAGCTGAAAAAGGGTAGTGGAATCCCTATTGTAGGAATTAATCCCATCACCATCCCTATGTTTATTAAAAAATGAATGAAAATAATAGATGCAACTCCGTATCCATAGGTTCTATTAAATTGTGATTTATTTTGTTCAGAAAGTATAATTATTCTGATTATTAGAAACATAAATAAAATCACAACGAGACTACCTCCAAAGAAACCCCATTCCTCAGCTACAGTACTAAATATATAATCTGTATGTTGTTCAGGAACAAATTTCCCTTTAGTCCGAGTACCTTCGTTAAAACCCTTACCAAAAAAACCACCTGCACTTATTGCTTTTTCAGATTCATTTAAATTGTAAGAAACACTTTGCTCCATCGCTTTTAATTTAACGGGATCATTTTCTAATCTCAACCACAAACCAATTCTATCTTGATGATGTTTTTTAAGTATATTATCATAACCCCATTCAGTTGCAAAGCTGACACAGGAAGTAATAATTACAACTGCAATTGAAATTCCGAATTTTCTTTTTTTAAGTTTAATAAAAATCTGATAGATTATTGCTAGTATGCAAGTAACAGCGCACGTGAACAAAGCAGAAAATTTCAGTGTTATAATTGAAATAAGTAATAAAGGAAATCCAATTAAAACATATTTTTGGGGTATTCCTTCTCTATATAAAATGAAAATTAATGCCATAAAAACAATAGTGCTACCAGCATCATTTTGCAATAAAATTAGGATTGACGGAACTAAAATAATAATACTTGCTCTTATTTGATCTCTTAATTCTTTGATATTAGTTTGAAGGTCACTAATATATTTAGCCAATCCTAGTGTGGTCGCAAATTTGGCAAATTCACTAGGTTGAATAGTAAATTCACCAATTTCGTACCAAGATAAAGCTCCATTTACTTTTTTCCCAAACACAAATAAGCCTATCAAGGAAACAATTGATAAAAGATAAATAATACTCGCGAAACGTTCATAAAACTTTGCTTCAATAGCGAGAATGAAAAATATCAAAATAAATGAAATACTTATAAAAGCTAATTGTTTTCCAAAGGGTTTCGATATATCAAAATATGAAATAAATTCTAAACCAGATGATGCAGATAAAATGTTAAAATATCCGAATATTACCAATGCTGTATAGGTAAATACAATTGGCCAATCTAATAAAAAATTATTTGTTCTATTTTGGATCACTATTGATTTATTTTAAAAGGTTTATTACTATATGGTTTTAAATATTCGGATTCCAAACTTTTATTTAATACAAGTCTTTCCATATTTTCTAGAGTTACTTCACCTTTAAGATATTTTTCAATCATTAGCGAAGCAATTCGCCCTGCCCATACTGAACCATAATAACCATTTTCAACTAAAACAGATATGGCAATTTTAGGGTTTTCTTTTGGAGCAAAAGCAATAAAAATTGAATGATCAGTTAGTTGTGTTTTTACTCCATCTATTTTGGTGAAGTTTTCTGCAGTACCAGTTTTACCGCAGACATTAATACCTGGTATTTTCAAAAAACTTGCTGTACCATTTGTATATACTTTTGACATACCCTCAATTACGGGGTCAAAATATTTTGAATCAATACTCGTATTAATTTTGGTAGTAAATTTATTATTAATTGTTTCACCATCAATAGATTTGATTATATGCGGGGTGAAATAATATCCTTTATTGGCGATTGCAGCTGTCATATTAGCTAATTGAATAGGAGTAACTAGTATTTCACCTTGGCCAATAGCATTAGAAATAATTGTAGTTGAGCCCCATTTGAAATCTGGATACCATTTGTCATAATATTTTCCGTCAGGAATATTACCTTTTTTGCCAACTGATAAATCATTACCAAGAAATTCTCCTAAACCAAAACTCTTTATATGGTCGCTCCATATATCCATTGATTCTGAAGCATTTTTATATTTATCTATGGTTTTTCTAAATGCCATAGCAAAGTATGAATTACAAGAATTACTGATTGCAGATGATAAATTGCGGTAACCTCCTCCGCAATGGCATTTCATCACTCGGCGATTTCTCCCATAAATATATTTTTCATTACAAAAAATAACTTCATTCTCAGTTATCGTTTTTTCATGAAGTGCAGTAAGTGCAACCAAAGTTTTAAAAGGTGAACCTGGTACATGCATTCTAATTAGTGATTTATCAAAAAGAGGTAAATGAATTGAATCATTAAAAAGCTTCATATAGTTTTTGGATCTCTCTCTGCCAACGAGTAATTTTGGGCTGTATGACGGTGCCGAAACTAGACTTAACAGCTCTCCAGAGCTTGGTTCAATTGCAACAATTCCACCCATTTTATTTCTCATTAATAATTCCCCATAAGCCTGCAAATCAGAATCAATAGTTAAATTAATATCTTTTCCAGGAGTTGGTAGAGTGTCAAACTTTCCATTTTTATAAGGACCAATGTCCCTGTTGTAAATATCTTTCTGGATGTAATTAACTCCTTTAATACCACGGAGTACTTTTTCGTAAGATTTTTCAACACCTTGCTTACCAATTAAATCTCCAAACTTGTAATATGTTTCTTTATTTAGATTATCTGGGTTTACTTCAGCAATGTAACCCAAAACATTAGCGCCAATTTCAGTTTGGTAGTCACGGGTTGATCTTTTTCTTATGTAAAAACCTTTAAATTTTCTCAATTTTTCTGACAGTAAAGCGTAATCTTCTTTAGAAAGTTGAGAAAGAAAAACTGACGGTAATCTTTTTGAATATCGTTCTGCTCTTGAAATTGAGTTTAAGAATTTTTCTTTTTTGATGTTCAGTAGATTGCAAAATAACAATGTATCAATCGGTTCTATTTCAATTGGTACAACAATTATATCGTATGTTGGTTGGTTTGCTACTAATAATTTATCATTTCTATCGAATATGTGTCCCCGTTTGGGATACTTGTATAATTTTCTTATGGCATTATCAGTTTCAATTGAGTTAACTTCAGGTTCAATAATTTGAAGATAAAATAAACGTCCTAAAAAGCATAACCCTGTAAGAACAACAAGCGATAAAAGTAGATATTTGCGTATCATTTGTTCTTACTAAATAAAGTATTTAAAAGTATTGTGACAATAAATGTAAAGATCCCCACAACTAATATGTGATAAATTATGGTGTTTATTCTGGTAAGGTCAAAATATATTAACGTAAATAATATAAAATGATGAAATAGTATCATTATAGCAAAGTAGTTTAAGCGTTGTGGTAATTCAGATTCGTTTATCTTAATTGCCTGGTATTCATATGCAGCGCCAAATGCAAATTTCAATATTATTGGGCGAATGTATGCTATACAAACTGTAGCTGTTGCATGAGCTCCACCAGTGTCTAAAAATAAATCTATTACTATTCCAATTAAAAAGGAAATAAAAATAAAATTCATTCTACTACTTCCAATTGGATACAGAATAATGAATAATATGTAAACAAAAGGGTTTATACTGCCAAAAAAATTTAGCTGATTACAAATCAATGTTTGTAACAAAATGAGTGAAACAAAACGAATAATATTTCTTGTTAAAGTACTATTCATTATTTAATTTTTCTATTTCTTTAATATTTAGATTTTCAATTATATGAACATGTCTTAAGTTAGTCATGTCGTTAAATAGCTTAACATCGATTATGAAAAGATCTTTTGTGTCATTTAATTTAAACGATTTGATTGAACCTATGGGAATATTTTTTGGAAAGATTGATGAATATCCGCTTGTAACTATTGTATCTCCAATTGTCAATTCAACCAAGTCTTGAATATCAAACAATTGTACAATATTTGAATTATTACCATTCCATTCTAATGTGCCAAAATGGTTGCTTTTTTTTAGTTTAGCATTGATTTTACTTTTAGTATTTAAAACTGATATAACTCGCGAATATTTATTAGAAACTTTATCAATTACACCAACAATTCCATTTGATGTAATAACGCCTAAATCCTCTTTAATAAGACTGTCACTGCCCTTATTTATAATCAAATAATTATTAGTTAATGAGTAGCTGTTTTTTACTAAAGTTGCAATTCTTAATTTATATTTTTCATTGCCTGGTGATAAATTAGATTTACTTTTTTTTGAGTTAAATTCAAGCTCTTTTAATCTGTTATTTTCTAAAAGTAAAATTCTGTTTTCGTTTTTTAGGTTAAAGTAACTAGATATATCTGAAAAAAATTCATGAATTGATCCGGTAAACGCTGATGTGAGGTTTAATAATTTGCTTTTGTGATAGTCATGTACACTTACTGTAAGCGCTATAGAAATATTAATAAGAATTAAAAAAAGAATTAAAGTTCTAAATTTTAGAAAGAAATTAAGGAGTTGTTGCATCGCTTAATATCTATTTAATCAAAACACTTTTATATTTAACGATATTTTTGAGTACTATACCAGTCCCTCTAACAACTGCTCTTAATGGATCTTCTGCAATGTATACAGGTAGATCTGTTTTTTGTGAAAGTCTTTTGTCCAGGCCTCTAAGCATTGAACCACCGCCAGCAAGATAAATACCAGTATTATAAATGTCAGCTGCAAGTTCAGGTGGAGTTTGAGATAAAGTTTCCATTACAGAATCTTCAATTCTTAAAATAGATTTATCTAGAGCTTTTGAGATTTCTCTATGCGAAATTTGAACTTGTTTTGGTTTTCCAGTTAACAAATCACGTCCTTGGACATTCATTTCTTCAGGAGGCAATTCTAAATCGTCAGTGGCAGCTCCAATTTGTATTTTAATTTTTTCAGCTGTGCGATCTCCAACATATAAATTATGTTGAGTTCGCATGTAATATATAATATCGTTTGTGAACACATCTCCAGCAACTTTGACAGATTTATCACAAACTATTCCGCCCAAAGCTATCACAGCGATTTCAGTTGTACCACCTCCTATGTCAACGATCATATTTCCTTTGGGCTGCATAATATCTACACCAATACCGATTGCTGCAGCCATAGGTTCATGGATCAAATAAACCTCTTTACCATTAACTCTTTCTGCAGACTCTTTTACAGCCCGCATTTCTACTTCTGTGATTCCCGATGGAATACAAATAACCATTCGTAAGGAGGGGGCAAATAATTTCTTCCTTAGAGCAGGGATATTTTTAATAAACATGCTGATCATTTGTTCTGAAGCGTCAAAGTCAGCAATAACACCATCTTTTAATGGTCGAATAGTTTTTATATTCTCATGAGTTTTACCCTGCATTAAGTTTGCTTCTTTACCAACGGCAATAATCTTACCTGATTGACGATCCCTAGCAACAATTGAAGGACTATCCACAACGACTTTATCGTTATGGATAATCAAGGTGTTCGCAGTACCAAGATCGATTGCAATTTCCTCAGTTAAGAAGTCAAAAAATCCCATAGAAAGCTAAATATTTATTATGCAAAGAAAACAATGTGATTAACTGTAAATGTAATAAAAATAAAGTATAGTTAATCTATATAATTCTCCTTTTTTTAATGTTTAAAATGCCTTGTGTTTGTAAAAACCATAGCTATATTATTTTGATTGCAATAATCAATGCTTAATTGATCTTTTATTGACCCCCCAGGCTGAATAACTGCTTTTACACCACAGCTATCAGCAATTTCAACACAATCTGGGAATGGAAAAAATGCATCACTAGCCATTACAGCTCCGTTCAAGTCAAATCCAAAAGATTTTGCCTTATTTATCGCTTGATTTAATGCGTCAACTCTACTGGTTTGTCCTGTACCACTAGCGAGCAATTGTTTGTTTTTGGCTAATACAATAGTATTTGATTTCGTGTGTTTACAAATTTTAGATGCAAAAATTAAGTCTTTTACTTCATCATTTGTAGGACTTAAATATGTTGCTTTTTCTAGTAGATCTGTAGAATCTGTAACGCTATCTTTATCTTGAACTAGATATCCATTAAGACAACTGCGAATTAAGCTCTTTGGAAGCTCAGTTTGTTTTTGTTTTAGTAAAATTCTATTTTTTTTAGTAGCTAATATTTCGAGCGCATCTGTACAAAAATTTGGAGCAATAACTACTTCGCAAAAAAGTTTATTAATTTCTTTCGCAGTAGCAAAATCAATTTCAGAATTGCAAATTAAAACACCACCGAAAGCTGAAACTGGATCGCCTGCAAGTGCATCTTTATATGCTTGTTCTAAAGATGTTCTTTGAGCTAATCCGCAAGCATTATTGTGTTTTAAAACAGCAAAAGTTGGTAGTTCATTTAAAAATTCATTTATTAAATTTACAGCTGCGTCAATGTCTAGTAAATTATTGTAGCTTAATTCTTTACCATTTAGTTTTTCAAACATTTTATCGAATTTTCCAAAGAAAAATCCGTTCTGGTGTGGGTTTTCGCCGTATCGTAATACTTTTCCATTTGGCTCACTCAATTTTAAAATGTTCTGTTCATTATTAAAATAATTAAAAATTGTACAATCATAATGAGATGAAATATTAAATGATTTAGCGGCAAATCGTTTTCTCTCATCATAGGATACTGAGCCATTGTTTTTTGAAATAATATTGTATAATTCATTGTAGTCTTCTACAGAGGAAACGCACAATACATCTTTATAATTTTTTGCCGCTGCACGTATTAATGAAATACCTCCAATATCAATCTTTTCAATTATAGCTTGATGATCAGCTCCAGAGGCTACAGTTTTTTCGAACGGATATAAGTCGACAATTACCAAATCAATTTGTGGAATATCAAAACTATCCATTTCACCAATATCGTTTTGATTATCTTGACGATTTAGAATTCCTCCAAAAATTTTAGGGTGAAGGGTCTTTACACGTCCACCTAAAATTGATGGGTAGTCAGTGATGTTTTCAACAGCAATAACATTAATGCCTAAATCATTAATGAATTTTTGAGTACCACCTGTAGAATAGATTGTGACCCCTTGCTCGTTTAGCTTTTTGACTATTGGCTCTAATCCATCTTTGTTAAATACTGATATCAGGGCTGAGGAAATTTTTTTGGTGTAGCTCATTTTGTTTATAAATGGTATATTCCAAAAATAGGAAATTAAAGCTCAAAATTAATCCTCAATTTCACCAAATAACTTTTAATTTTTTAACTAAATGCGTGAGTTATTAACATCTAAAGTAATGTTGCAACTTTAGCACAAACATATTCTAAAAATTCTTCATCTTTTTTTGAAAATGGATCATGAATATTTGAATCAATGTCAATTTGACCAATATTTTCTCCATCAAAAAATATTGGGATAACAATCTCGGATTTAACATTTAAGCTACAAGCTATATAGTTGTTTTGTTTTTTTACATCTGGAACCACAAACTTTTTATTATTTAATGCGACTTGGCCACAAATTCCTTTTCCAAAAGGTATAATTTCATGGTCTGTGGGAATCCCAGCGTAAGGGCCAAGTTTAAGTTCCTTTTTGTTACCATTTTTAAAATAAAATCCTACCCAATCGTAATAACTAATTTTAGATTTTAAAATTTCACATATTTTAAAAAGAGTTTTTTCAGTATTTATTGACTCTTTAACAAGAGACGAGATTTTTATTTTAAGCTGATTGTAAGGTATGTAATATGTTTTTTCAAAAATATAAAATCACTTAAATTAATTATAAATTGAGCTCAATAATTGCAATAATTTTTTTAAAATTTATAAATTTGTTGAATGATTGTTACAAATTATAAAAGGATTGCATCTGTTTTCATGGCATTTATTGTCATTATATCTTCCTTTTCGTTTAAGATTGAGCAGCGTTTTTGTGGTTTAGATCAGTCAAATTTTCTTGATTCAAATAGATTAGAATCTTGTTGTTCGAAAGTTTTTTCACATGATGCCAAATTAGACTCAGGCAATTACGAATATATATTGACAAATCAACCTTGTTGCTCCGGAATTGATATTTTTTTAAACGAACAAGAGAATTTTCAAAGTACTTCATGTTCAGATTTCAAATCTCCAGTTTTTAATTCAGTATTGTCAAACCAAAAGAAGTTTGATGTCAACAATTTTGAAGATAAATCAAGACTACATTACAATTTTTGTAATCCACCACCCTTAATTTTTGATATTTTAATATATAATCAAGTATTTTTAATTTGATTTTTAATTGTTTCGGCGTGTTATTAAATACCCACCGAATGTTTTTTTAAGCCAAAAAATTTAAGCAATTTAAAATCCGATTAATGAAAAAGTTTATTATAATTTTTATTTTGATTCCATTTATTGTTTCATCCCAAGACAAAATCAATGGAATGGTAATGGAGGCTTTAGGATCTTCGCCAATGCCGATGATGGGGGCAAATGTCATTTGGGAGGGTACCACAACAGGCTCAGTCACTGATATTGAAGGAAATTTTTCTTTGAAATATGATTCTTCTTACTCAAAATTAGTTGTTAGTTATGTGGGATATAAAACACGAATTATTGAAATCAATAATCCAAATGAATTTATTCATGTTTTATTAGACCCAAGTGATCAGCTGGATGAGGTAACATTAAATACAAGGAAAAGAACTTCTTCAATATCTTACATAGAATCTCAAAATATAACCACTATCAGTAGCGATGAACTTCTCAAAGCTGCTTGTTGTAATCTTTCAGAAAGTTTTGAAACCAATCCATCAATTGATGTTAATTTCTCAGACGCTATATCTGGGACTAAGCAAATAAAAATGTTAGGACTAACTTCCCCATATATATTAATAACTTCGGAAAATATACCTAACATTAGAGGTGCAGCTCAAGCATATGGTTTAAGCTTTATCCCTGGAACTTGGGTTGAAAGTATTCAGATATCCAAAGGAGCAGGAAGTGTAACAAATGGATTTGAAAGTATATCAGGTCAGATCAATGCAGAGTTAGTTAAACCTTTAACTGATAAAAAAATATTTATTAATATTTATTCTTCAATTAATGGACGTTTAGAAATCAACTCTCATTTTAATACTAAATTGAATGATAAATGGAGTACAGGATTGTATATACATGGTGACAGACGCGGAGATAAATTTGATAATAATAAAGATTCGTTCTTGGATCTTCCTATTGGTAATCAATTTAATGTTATGAACAGGTGGCAATATGTAAATTCTGAAAAGGGGCTAATAAGTTTTTTGAATATTCGTTATTTGAATGATGAAAAGCAATCTGGTCAAATTCAATATGATCCAAAAATTCATAAATTTAGCAGTATGTGGTGGGGAAGTGAAGTTGATACAAAAAGATTCGATATATCTGGTAAAATGGGCTATGTTAATCCTCAAATTCCATATCAAAGCTTAGGGTTTCAATTTGCATATAGTGATCATAACCAAAATTCTTACTTTGGTAACAGGATATATAATATAAACCATGAAAGTTTATACTTAAACACAGTATATAATTCTATAATTAGTGATACTCGTCATAAAATTAAAACAGGAATTAATTTTTCTTATGACGTGTATGGCGAGCAAGTAGTTGCCTCTGATTACAAAAGAAATGAAAATAATATTGGAGCATTTTTTGATTATTCTTTCGATAATCTTGATAATTTAAATTTGACAGCAGGTATTCGTTTTGACAACCACAATTTACTGGGTGCATTTGTAACTCCTCGTTTTCATTTACGATATACGCCATGGGGTAAATCGGCTTTTCGTTTTTCATTTGGTCGGGGAAGACGTTCAGCCAGCATATTTGCAGAAAATCAGCGATTATTCGCATCATCTAGAAGTATAAATATTCAAAATGATAGTGGGAAAATATACGGATTAAGTCCTGAGATTGCATGGAATTATGGACTTTCATTTTTACAAGGTTTTCAATTATTCAATAAAAAAGCCGAAATAAATATTGATTTTTACAAAACTGATTTCCAAAATCAAGTTGTAGTTGATTATGAAAATCCTACAGAGGTAAATTTTTACAATCTCAATGGAAATAGTTTTGCTAATAGTTTACAATTAGAATTTAATTATAGTCCAATATATTTATTAGACATCAAGTTAGCTTATAAATATTTCGATGTAAAAACTCAATATGATAGCGGTGAATTAGAAAAGCCTCTAACACCTAATAATAGAATATTTGCTAATTTTTCATATGAAACGGAAAAGTCAAATGCTGGAGGTTTATGGAAATTTGATTTAACATACAATTGTATTGGACAACAGCGTTTCCCTTCTACTTCTCAAAGTCCTGAAGAATACCAGATAGAATCATATTCTCCTTCCTTTTCAACAATAAATACACAGATAACTAAGGTTTTTTCTGATAATTTTGAAGTTTATTTTGGAGGTGAAAACATTACAAATACAAGACAAAAAAATCCGATTTTAAGTCCCGATGATCCATTTGGGTCTAATTTTGACAGCACTTTTATTTATGGACCAATATTTGGAAGAATGTATTACGCTGGGCTTAGATTTAATTTAAACCAATAAAACTAAAAACTATGAAAAAAATTAAATTAACTATTTTAACAATACTAATCTCAACTTTAAGTTTTGCTCAAAGCAAAAATGCAAAAGAAAATTTAGTAGTAGACGGAGTTTGCAAAATGTGTAAAAAACGTATTGAAAAAGTATGCTTAAAAACTAAAGGAGTAAAGTCTGCATCTTGGAGTGTTGAAACTCATAATTTATCTTTGATAATTGATCAAACTAAGGTTCAGTTAGATGAAATAAAATCCAATATAGCTAAAGCTGGTCATGACACAGCTGATGTAAAGGCGAGTGATGAATCTTATGCACTTTTAGCTCCTTGCTGTAAGTATCGTGATCCAGAGGTTGAAAATAATCACAAAGAATGAATATTTTATAAAAATCTTAAATAATCTAATCATTTAGTCTTTTTTTTAGGATAATATGAGAAACACTTGCGACTAATAAATAAAAAAAGCGACTTTTTAAGTCGCTTTTTTTATTTATTACATCATTCCAGGCATTCCGCCTCCACCCATTGGTGGCATTGCTGGCGCATCTTCTTTGATATCAATTAAAGCGCATTCTGTAGTCAATATCATCCCGGCAACCGAAGCTGCATTTTCCAATGCAACACGAGTAACTTTTTTTGGATCAATTATTCCAGCCTTAAGCATATCAACATAAGAATCTGCTTTAGCATCATAACCAAAATCTCCTTTTCCTTCAGCCACTTTATTGATAACTACACTTCCTTCACCACCAGCGTTATCAACAATTGTACGTAATGGAGACTCAATTGCTCTTGAAACGATCTGAATTCCAGTTACTTCGTCTAAATTCACATCAGTTATTTTTTCTAATGCTTTTTGAGCTCTAACAAATGCAACACCCCCACCAGCGACTATACCTTCTTCAACGGCAGCTCTAGTAGCATGTAATGCATCATCAACACGATCTTTTTTCTCTTTCATTTCGACCTCGCTTGCTGCGCCTACATAGAGAACCGCCACACCACCAGCTAGCTTTGCAAGGCGTTCTTGAAGTTTTTCTCTATCGTAATCACTAGTAGTATTTTCAATTTGATTTTTTATTTGATTTACACGAGTTTTGATATCAGACGCCTTACCAGAACCATTTACAATTGTTGTATTATCTTTATCAATTGTTACAGTTTCAGCAGAACCTAACATTTCCAAATCAGTATTTTCGAGTGAAAAACCTCGTTCTTCAGAAATGACAGTTCCACCTGTGAGAATAGCTATATCTTCTAGCATAGCTTTCCGCCTGTCCCCAAATCCTGGAGCTTTTACAGCAGCAATTTTTAGTCCTCCTCTTAATTTGTTAACAACTAAGGTTGCTAGCGCTTGTCCTTCTACGTCTTCAGCTATTATAAGCAATGGACGCCCAGACTGTGCAATTGGTTCAAGTATTGGCAGAATTTCTTGGAGATTTGAAATTTTCTTATCAAAAAGAAGAATGTAAGGGTTTTCTAAATCGGCTATCATCTTGTCTGAATCAGTAACAAAATATGGACTTAAATATCCTCTATCAAACTGCATGCCTTCAACAACATCTACATAAGTATCTGTTCCCTTGGCTTCTTCTACTGTTATAACACCTTCTTTACCAACTTTTTCAAATGCTTGTGCTATCAACTCACCAATTGTATTATCATTATTAGCTGAGATAGAAGCAATTTGCATTATTTTTTCAGAAGAATTACCAACTTTTTTAGCTTGTTTCTCTAAATCAGCGACAATTTTTTGTACTGCTTTATCAATACCACGCTTTAAATCCATGGGGTTAGCACCGGCTGCAACATTTTTTAATCCTTCTTTTACAATTGCTTGAGCTAGAACAGTAGCTGTTGTGGTTCCATCGCCCGCTAAATCGTTTGTTTTGGAAGCGACTTCTTTTACCATTTGAGCTCCCATATTTTCAAGAGCATCCTCTAATTCTACTTCTTTAGCTACTGAAACTCCGTCTTTTGTTACTTGAGGAGCTCCAAAACTTTTGCTAATTATTACATTTCTGCCTTTTGGGCCTAGAGTTACTTTTACTGCATTTGCCAGAGCATCAACTCCTCTTTTAAGTCCATCTCTAGCATCAACGTCAAATTGAATATCTTTTGCCATTTTTTTAAATTTTAATTAAACAATTGCAAGAATATCACTTTCTCGCATTATTAAATAATCACGACCTTCGTATTTAAGCTCAGTTCCAGCATATTTACCATACAGAACATTGTTGCCTACACTCACAGTCATCTTTTCATCTTTATTGCCATTACCAACAGCAACAACTTTTCCTTTTTGTGGCTTCTCTTTCGCATTATCGGGAATAATAATACCAGAAGCAGTTTTTGTTTCAGCAGCCATGGGTTCTATTAGAACTCTGTCTGCTAGGGGTTTAATTTTTAAAGCCATTTTATTGTGTTTTTTTAATTTATAACGAAAATTATGCCATTGTAAAATTACTGACAAACTTTCAGTCAACAAAAAATCTCAACTTAAAGGTTGATGTTTTTTATTAAAAAATATTTTTTTAATTCGGTGGTTCTGTGTTTTCGGTTTTTACAGGAGAATCTAGAGCGGGTAAATCTTGAACACTGGATTCAGTGTTAGTTTCAGAATCTAAAGCTTTAGATTCGTTTTTTTCATCGGAATTAACGATTGCCATATTAGATAACAAGATAAGTGCAAGAAGTAAAATCGCTAAAGCCCAAGTGCTTTTATCAAGAAAATCGGTTGTTTTTTTCACCCCTCCTAATTGTTGAGAACTGCCTCCACCAAATGAAGAAGAAAGGCCTCCACCTTTAGGGTTTTGAACCATAATTACAACTACAAGCAAAAAGGCTACAATAACAATCAGAATTAAAAATATTGAAAATGTACTCATAGTTTTTTAATTTTTTATTGCAATTTTTTTATAGCTTTAATTTGGTTTGCAAATAAAACACTTTTTTCCGGATATTTCAAACTTAAAATTTTGTATGACTGTATAGCTTTATCATAATTTTTTTGCTCCAGATAGACTCTTGCAAGTGTTTCAGTCATTAAAGATTCAAGTTCTATAGAGCTTTTTTCATTCAAGTCAACTAAATATTCTGAGGATTCTGTAGGATTTATTTTTGGTTTTTTTTCAATGAAATCATTAATTAATTTAATGTTTTTTTCTTGTTTTTGTGATGGATTATTTTTTGATTTACTCCTTTTAATGGGTTTAATTTTTGTCAATTGCAACCATTGGTTGAATGAATAAGATTCATCTTTTTTAAATTCAAAAGGCTTACCAATATCTAATATTATTTCTTCATTATCATTTTCCGTATTGTTGTTTAACTGTGATTTTGTCGACTCTGGAATATCAAGAAATTCATTTATATTAATTTCTTTCAAACCATCATTGGTCTTTTTAATTATTTCTGAAATGTTGTTCTGAATAAAAAATTCAGAAGTAATAAAGTCAAATAAAATACTTCTGTCAGTTGTATACGCTGCAGTAATTTTTAAATTTTTATTGTATTTGAAACTTTCTGTATTTTTTAGTCCTTTTAAGTATAGAATTCTGGCAGACTGAAAATATGGGAATTCAGTAATAATCGAACTTAAGTGAGGGATATCAGAATTTTTTAATAGTGATGGGTTTGTAATTATGTTTGAAAAATCAGATCTTTTCATTTTACCAATTTGCTAATGATGCATTAATAATATCTTGGGTGATTCTATCAAAAATTTCTTCAAATGCTGTAGTTTTTTGAGATCCAATTAATTGTGCGCTTCCTGCATAATCATAAAAAAATGAAAATCTTTTTTCAAAGTCTGCCTCACTATCGTATTTATTGATAAATCTTACATTTACACTTACTGTCAATCGATTTTGATCAGCGGTATTTTGAGCGGTTGCAGTTGTAGGGGATATTCTGTACCCTACAATTTCTCCTTCGTAAATTAAATCTCCATTACTTTTGACTAATGATAAATTTGTTTGATTTAAAATCACATCTTGTAGAGCTAACGTGAAATCTCTTTCAATACCAGGTTCAATCAAATCTGCAGTATTTTGGAAATAGTTTACTTGAAATGTCTTAGTCTTATCGCTAATTGAAATTCCAGTGAATGAATAAGTACCACAACCAAGAATAATGAGCATTGAAAAATTAAGCAATATATGTTTTATAAAACTTTTACAGGTCATATTGTTTTATCTTTCTGTAAAGCGTTCTTTCTGAAATTCCAAGCTCTTCAGCAGCTAATTTACGTTTTCCGTTATGTCTCTCCAATGATTTTTTAATAAGTTCAAGTTCTTTGTCGTGTAAAGATAAGGTTTCTTCTTTTTGGTCTTCGTAGTTATCATTAAAGTCAAAATTTTCATCAGATTTAATAATTTCTACAGCTTCATTTTCTTGATTTTTTAAACTTGATTCTGAAAGAGTTAAGAAGCGATTATCATTTTCAGTTTTATTGACCTTATTTTCGTGGTATATTTTTTGAATAATCTGCTCATTTTTTTCATGAACGTCTTTGTAATTACCCTTCTCCATTAAGTCTAATGTCAATTTTTTCAGGTCATTAAGGTCATTTTTCATGTCAAATAGGACCTTATATAAAATTTCCCTTTCATTTTTGAAATCACTTTGGTTGTCTTCTTTTTCAATAACCGCTGGTAATCGAGAACCCATATCAGGTAAATAATTCCTTAAAGTAACAGCGTCTATCTCTCTCTTTGACTCCAAAACAGAAATTTGTTCGGAAATATTTCTTAGTTGTCGAATATTTCCAGTCCATCTATAATTTTGCAATACATTAACTGCGTTTTCATTTAAGCGAATTGTTGGCATCTTATACTTTAAAGCAAAATCACTTGAGAATTTTCTAAATAATAAATGAATGTCTTGATTTCGTGCTCTAAGTGGAGGAATAGGTATTTCAACTGTACTAAGCCTGTAATAGAGATCTTCTCTAAATTTTTCTTTTCTAATTGCTTCAAACATTTTAATATTTGTTGCTGCAACTATCCTAACATTTGTTTTTTGAACTTTACTTGATCCAACTTTTATAAATTCTCCATTTTCTAAAACTCTTAAAAGACGCACCTGAGTTGTTAAAGGAAGCTCTCCTACTTCATCTAGAAAAATTGTCCCCCCATCAGCAACTTCAAAATATCCTGATCTATTTTGAGTTGCCCCTGTAAAGGCCCCTTTTTCGTGTCCAAATAATTCACTATCGATTGTACCTTCTGGGATGGCGCCACAATTTACTGCAATAAATTTACCATGTTTTCTGTGAGATAATTGATGTATTATCTTTGGGATAACTTCTTTTCCAACTCCGCTCTCACCGGTAACTAGGACAGAAATATCTGTAGGGGCTACTTGAATAGATTTCTCCAACGCACGATTTAAACCAATATCATTTCCAATAATTCCAAAGCGTTGTTTAATCGATTGTACATTTTCCATAATTAATTATTTTTTGAATATCCTACGGCTTCTCCTTTTAGCGTTGCGCTAGTACAGCTTTTAATTTTAACCATAACAAATTCTCCAATTTTATAGTTTTTTTTGGGGAAGACCACCATGGTATTTTGAGGATTCCTACCTGCCCACTCTTTTGTTGATTTTTTTGAGGTCTTTTCAATCAACACCTCGGTTATTTTACCTATAAATTCTTTGCTTTTTTCAAGACTATGTTTTTGTTGTATTTCAACAACTTGCTGAAGGCGTATTTTTTTTGTTTCATCTGAAATATCATCTATAAGTTTTCTTGCTGCTAATGTTCCTGGGCGTTCTGAATATGAAAACATGTATCCGAAACTATATTTTACATATTCCATTAAACTAATTGTATCTAAATGATCTTTTTCTGTTTCAGATGGGAATCCACATATTAAATCATGAGATATTGCGCAATCTGGTATTATTGACTTAATATTATCAATTAATTTAAAATAATCTTCTCGTGTATGCTGACGATTCATCGCTTTTAAAATTCTATTACTTCCACTTTGTACTGGAAGATGTATATAGTTACATATATTTTCGTGAATTGCCATTGTTTTAATAACTTCAATTGACATGTCTTGTGGGTTTGAAGTAGAAAATCTAAAACGCATACCAGTTTGTGCATTTGCACACATACTCAACAGTTTTGCGAAATTAATTGATGATGCTTTTTTTATTTCAGAAGCTTTTGTAAAATCTTTTTTCAATCCTCCACCGTACCATAGATAACTATCAACATTTTGTCCAAGCAGCGTAACTTCTTTGAATCCCTTTGACCAAAGGTCATTGATTTCATCAATTATTGTTTGAGGGTCTCTACTTCTTTCACGGCCTCTTGTGAATGGTACGACGCAAAATGTACACATGTTATCACATCCACGAGTGATAGAAACAAAAGCTGTTACTCCGTTAGAATTTATTCTAACTGGAGCTATATCACTGTAGGTTTCATCTTTGGAAAGTATAACATTAACAGCGTTATTTCCATCTTCTACTTCTTGTAAAAGATTTGGAAGATCTTTGTATGCATCTGGTCCGACCACAAGGTCAACTATTCTTTCTTGTTCTAAAAACTTACTTTTCAAGCGCTCTGCCATACATCCTAGGACGCCAACTTTCATTTTTGGATTTTGACGCTTCACAGCATTATATTTTTCAAGTCTTTTTCTAACCGTTTGCTCAGCTTTGTCTCTTATAGAGCACGTATTTACAAGAACAAGATCAGCTTCTTCAAGATTAGGGGTTGTGTTATATCCCTCGTTTTTCATTATTGAGGCAACGATTTCACTATCACTAAAATTCATTTGACATCCATAGCTTTCAATAAAAAGCTTTTTTTTATTGGATTTTAGTGGTAGTGTTTCAAGAGATGTTCCTTGTTTTGTCTCGTTAATAATTTTCTCCATGTCTTTTTTTTGGGGTATTAACCGTACAAAGATAATTTTTTTAATGTTTATGACAAAGTGTCATGTTTAAAAAATATTTTTTATTTCAATATTTTTTTACTTTTTGAAGTATATTTCAATAATTTATATATTAATTTTTTTACTATACAAATAGAAATTATTTATTTTTAAAATACTGTTTATCAATTATTTATACATAAAATTTATAATAAAATCATTTTATTTAATTTAATTTTGGGAAAAATTTAAAAACTACAGTCAAAAAAATCTTCTACATTTGTTGCCTCAATATTTTAGATATGTCCAAGAACCTTGTCATTGTAGAGTCTCCAGCAAAAGCTAAAACTATAGAAAAATTTTTAGGTAAAGATTTTAAGGTAGCATCTAGTTATGGACACATTGCTGATTTACCATCAAAGGAATTAGGAGTTGACGTTAATGGCGACTTTTCTCCAAAATATCAAGTTAGTAAAGACAAGAAAACAATTGTTAAATCTTTGAAAGACTTGGCCCAAAAGGCAGATGTAGTTTGGTTAGCTAGCGATGAAGATCGTGAGGGTGAAGCTATCGCGTGGCATTTATCAGAATCGCTTGGTTTGGAAAAAAGTAAGACTAAAAGAATTGTTTTTCATGAAATTACAAAATCTGCTATAGAAAAGGCTATAAAAAATCCAAGGAGTATAGATTACGATTTAGTTGATGCTCAACAAGCAAGACGAGTTCTTGACAGAATTGTGGGTTATGAATTATCTCCAGTATTATGGCGAAAAGTAAAGGGTGGATTATCAGCTGGTAGAGTGCAATCTGTTTCAGTAAGATTAATTGTCGAAAGAGAACGTGAAATTAATAATTTCAATCCTAAGGCTTCTTACAAAATAGATGCACGTTTTGTAACCAAGAGTGGTCAAACTTTTAAAGCTAAATTACCTAAAGCTTTTGAAACTAAACAAGAAGCAATATTGTTTTTAGAAAAAAACATTAACAGTAAATTTAGGGTCCTTTCACTAGACAAAAAACCAGCAAAAAAATCTCCATCGCCGCCATTTACTACATCTACTTTACAGCAAGAAGCGTCAAGAAAGCTATATTATTCTGTAAGTAAAACTATGAATATGGCACAAAGGCTGTATGAAGCCGGTCTTATAACATACATGCGTACTGATAGTGTTAATTTATCTGATGAAGCTAGAAGATCTGCATCTGAAGAAATATCTTCTGCATATGGAAGTAATTACAGCTATCCAAGAAACTTTAAAGGCAAATCAAAAGGAGCTCAAGAAGCACATGAAGCAATACGTCCTACTAATTTTTCATTACACAAAGTTGATGTTGAGCGTGATCAAGCTAGACTTTATGAGTTAATTTGGAAGAGAGCTATTGCATCTCAAATGAGTGATGCTAAATTTGAGCGTACAAGCGTTCGCATCTCTAGTGATCAACATGACAATTTGTTCAGTTCCAATGGGGAAGTAATTACTTTTGATGGTTTTTTAAAAGTATACATTGAAGGAACTGACGATGAGGGAGTTGAACAAGAAGGAAGGTTGCCAGCAATGCAACTGAATGAACATCTTAATAACGATTTAATTACAGCTACACAAAGATTTTCAAGACCTCCCTACAGATATACAGAAGCTTCACTAGTGAAAAAGCTGGAAGAACTCGGGATTGGTAGACCATCAACTTATGCCCCAACAATATCTACAATTCAAAATAGAAATTACATTGAAAAAGGCACTGTTGATGGATTAGAAAGGCAATATTCAGTAATTACCCTCACGGCTAATCAAATAAGTGAAGTTGAAAATTTTGAAAAATATGGATCAGATAAGGGTAAGCTCGTGCCAACCGACATAGGAATGATTGTTACTGACTTTTTGGTTAACCATTTTAAAGAAATTTTGGATTATAATTTTACTGCTAAGGTTGAGGCTGATTTTGATGAAATTGCTAACGGTAAAGCTGATTGGACAAAAATGATGAAGCAGTTTTATAATTCTTTTCATCCACAAGTCGAAGAAGTTAGTCAAAATGCGAATAGAGAATCTGGTGAAAGAATTCTAGGAACTGATCCTATTTCTGGTAGACAGGTTAGTGTAAGACTAGGGAAGTTCGGACCTATGGCTCAAATTGGTAGTCCAAATGATGAAGAAAAACAAGTATTTGCAAGTGTGCCTCCAAATTTGCAATTGAGCTCAATAACTTTCGAACAGGTTTTAGATTTATTTAAACTGCCAAGAGACTTAGGTGTTTATCGCGACGAAGATGTTGTAGTAAACAATGGTAGATTTGGGCCATATGTACGTTATGGTAAAAAATTTATTTCTTTACCTAATGGTGTAGATCCACTGGTTGTTAAGATGGACGATGCTGTCAAAATAATTGAAGAGAAAGCCAAGGCCGATGCACCTATATTTGAATATGATGGTTTGCCTGTTCAGAAAGGAAAAGGTCGTTTTGGACCATTTATAAAATGGAATGAAATGTTTATAAACGTCAATAAAAAATATGATTGGGAAAATTTATCTTTTGAAGACGTTGAGTTCTTAATTAAAGCCAAAATTCAGAAAGAGATTGAAAAGATAGTTCATGACTGGGCTGATGAAGGAATCAGAGTAGAAAAAGCGAGATGGGGAAGGCATAATATAATTAAGGGTAAAATTAAAATTGAGTTACCTAAAAATGTAGACGCACAAAAACTCAGTCTAGACGATGTTAAAACTATAATTAATAATCAAAAAGCAAATAAGAAAACACGCAAGTCATCCAAAAAGAAATAAATAATGGATTATAATTTACTTTTCCCTATTTCAAGTCTTCTAATTGATGATATTAAATTATCTCACCCTCAGACATTAGGTAGAAAAATTAAGCTCCATACTGACGAAATAAAACCAGAATTAGAAAATGTTGATATTGCAATAATTGGAGTACTGGAATATAGAAATTCAGTTGATTATATTGAGCAGACATTAAATTTAAACGAAGTTAGAAAATCACTTTACAACCTATTTCCTGGTAATTGGACAAGTAAAATTATTGATTTAGGTGATGTTTTGATTGGAGATCAAGTAAATGATACATATTTTTCTGTTACTCATTTCGTTAGGACTCTTTTAATTAAAAATATTACTCCAATAATAATCGGTGGAAGTCAAGATCTAACTTATGCTAAATATCGTGCATATGATAACATCAAACCAATGATTAATATTGTCAATATTGATAATAGCTTTGATCTTGGGGATTCATCTAAGCCAATAACGAATCAAAGCTATATAGGAAAAGTGATTTTAGAAAAGCCATATAATTTATTCAATTATACTGCCATTGGCTTTCAGACATATTTTAACTCTCAAGAAGAAATTGATTTAATGGAGAAATTATATTTTGAATATGAGCGCTTGGGGGATATAAGTTACAATATTAAGTCTGTAGAACCCGCTTTAAGAGACGCTGATTTAGTAACAATAGATTTAAATTCTGTAAAATCATCAGAAGTAAGTTTAAAACAAAAATTTTCCCCCAACGGATTTAATGGGCGTGAGATATGTGCAATTTCACGGTACGCAGGAATTAGTAATAAAGTATCATCATTTGGGGTTTACGAATACAAGCCTTCAATCAATGATGAAGCTACTGCAATGCTTATTGCCCAGATGATTTGGTACTTTATTGAAGGTTTTAATTGTAGAGTTAAAGATGATAATTTTCAAAATCCAGATGAGTTTAATAAATATACTGTTTTAGTGCAAGACCAAGAATTAATTTTTTACAATAGTTTGAAAACTGGTCGCTGGTGGATAGAAACTCCTTTTTTAAAAACCGCGCACACTAAAAGAAATAAATATGCGTTATTATCATGTATGCAGAGTGATTATGAAACTGCTATAACGGGTAATATTCCTGATAGATGGCATAAAGCTTACAAGAAAAATTGATTTTCAGTTTAAGCTTTATTTAAGAATATTAAAGTAAAAAAAGTTGTAATTTTAAAAATATATAAATAAGTTTACGAACTTTAACTAAAAATGGAGGTTTGCCCCATAAACATAAACTATGAAAAAAATCACATTTCTAACTTTTGCGCTAGCACTTATTATTAGTTGTGGTAACAAAGACAAAGGCGAGTTAGTTGGCGCCAAAGGTAAGCGTTGGCATCCTGAGAAACCTTATGGTATGACTCTCATACCTGGAGGTGCTTTTACTATGGGGAAATCAGATGATGATGTTGCTGATCTCAAAGATGCCCCTACGAAGACTGTAACAGTAAAATCCTATTACATGGATGAAACAGAAATCACAAATAGTGAATACAGACAATTTGTAAATTGGGTTAGAGATTCAGTTGTAAGAAGGAATTTAGCAATACGTGCTGTTGCCGAACTAGGTTTAGATATTACAGAGGATTCTGAAGAATTAGAAAATGGTATTGGTTTGTTTTATCCAAAGTCTCTGATTAAAAATGAAGATGACTCTGATGAAGATGAATTTTCTTACGCCGCTTATAAAGCCAGTGGTGAATCGACTGTGTACACTTATGATGATGATGGTCAAGGTCCCGAATATTTTGTTCCCTTAGATTGGGAAGTAGAATTATCATATAATGAAGATGACTTTGATAATTACGACAGGGTCGTTGTTGGCATCATTGAAGACATGATTTACCCCAAAAAAGAGTGGTATAATGGCAAAAAGGCATGGAAAGTAAATAAATTTGAATTCGAGTATACAGAAATGGATATGAAATCTGTTGCTAAATATTCAAAAGAAATTGCTGATGGTGATTTCAGCAGAAGTGATTTTATAATCAAGTATGCTGTTCCTATATATCCTGATACAATGGTTTGGATGAGAGACTTTGAATATTCTGATAATTTATCAATGCAAAATAGTTATTTTTCGCATGAAGCTTTTGGGAATTATCCGGTTGTTGGTATTACATGGGAACAGGCTGATGCTTTTTGCCAATGGAGAACCCTCTATAAAAATATTTACCAGAAATCCAAAAAGCGACAAAATGTAAGCATTTTTAGATTACCATCTGAGGCTGAGTGGGAATATGCCGCAAGAGGAGGTATTGACGGAGCTGCATTTCCGTGGGGTGGTCCATATGCCAAAAATGATAGAGGTTGCTTTCTTGCAAACTTCAAACCATTAAGAGGTAATTATATCGCAGATCAAGCTTTGTACACTGTTGAAGCAGATGCTTATGAGCCCAATGATTACAATTTATACAATATGGCAGGTAATGTTTCTGAGTGGGTAGGATCTTCATACGAACCTGCTTCCTACGATTATACTGCTTCTTTTAATCCAGATGTGAACGATCCTGATAATCCTTTGAAAGTTGTAAGAGGTGGTTCTTGGAAAGATGTTCAGTATTTTCTTCAAGTTAGTACTCGAGATTATGAAGACAAAACAATTCCCAGAAGTTACATTGGATTTAGAACTGTTCAAGATTATCTTGGTGCAGATGCAACGGCAAATGCAGCAACAAATTAAAAATAAAATTAATTAAAAAATTTAAAACTTAATATCATGGCAAAAGAAGGAAATATCACAATAACTAATATGGTATATGGACTAGGTGCAGCAATTGTAATTATTGGTGCACTTTTCAAAATTCAACACTGGAAAGGTGGTGGAATTATCCTAACTATTGGAATGATTGTAGAGGCATTGGTTTTCACTTATTCTGCATTTGAAAGAGTGAAAGGTGATTTAGATTGGTCTATAGTTTATCCTGAACTTTCTGGCGGATCTTCTTCAAGTAGTGGTAAGAAAGAATCTCCAGAAGGTATTCTAACTAAAAAACTTGATAATTTATTAAAAGAAGCAAAAATAGATGGAGCTCTTGTTAAAAGTTTAGGTGAAAACATTAAGAACCTTAATGCCACTGCGTCTTCTATGGACGGTTCTGCAGGAACTACAAATAGATACAATGACGAGATGAACAAAGCTACTGCTCAAATGGAGTCAATTAATAATCTTTACAAGGCTCAACTTGAAAGTGCAACAAAACAAGCTGAAATTAATGCAGAATCAATAGAGAATGCCACAAAATTGAAAGAGCAAATGGAGTCTTTAGCTTCTAATTTATCTTCTCTTAATGGTGTTTATGGAGGAATGTTATCAGCAATGAATAAAAAGAGCTAATTAGTTAATTAACTAATGTATCATCTAAAATTTAAAAACTAAAAATTATGGCAGGAGGGAAATTATCTGCAAGGCAGAGAATGATTAACTTGATGTATTTAGTATTCATTGCAATGATGGCTATGCAAATGACAAAAGAAGTTTTGACTGCTTTTGGAAATATGAAAGAAAAATTTTCTGAATCTAATACTATAGCTACAGAATCTAACGCATCTTTGCTCAAGAACTTAATTCAAAAGGGAGAAGATAAACCTAAAGAATTTTTAGCTGCATCAGGCAAAGCACAAGAAGTTAGCAAAATTTCTAACGAATTTTACTCTTACCTTGAAGGTGTTTCTAATGATGTAATCACCATAGGCGAATATGAAGTAGATGAAAAAACAGGTAAATACGACTGGGAAAAAATGGCTGACGATGATATTTTTAATGAATCGTGGTTTAATGGTGATAGCGGTCTTACGTCCGAAGGCCAAGAAGTAGTAGATAAAATTGAAAAATATAAAGCGGATATAATAAAAATTATTTCACCAAAGATTGGTGATAGTATATTAGATAAAGGCGATGATGCTAAATACCTAAAGTTTATAGAGACTTTTAAAAGAAGATTTAATATCGACGATGTTTATGTCAAAAAAGCCGAGACAACTCAAAATTGGCTATTTGCTAACTTTCACGGATTTCCAGCTGTTGCTATTTATACAAAATTAGCAGCAATGCAAAATGATATTAAAGTCACCGAAACAAGTTTGTATAATTTGTTTTTAGGAAATACAATGGAAGATGCAGTGACTTTAAAAAATTATAAAGCTATAGTACTTCCTGATAAATCTGCATTCTTCTCAGGTGAGAAGTTTCAAGGGAAAGTTGCTCTTGGTAAATACGCAAGTGTAGCGCCTATAAACTTGGTTGTTAATAAACAAGAAGTTGACCTAGGCAAAGACGGTACAATTAACGAAAATGGTTCTGTAAATCTAAATTTTAACGTAGGGAATAAATTAGGTGAACAGCCTATTGAAGGAACTTTTACATTTTATGAAGACGGGGAACCGCTTGAAATTCCAATTGTTGGAAATTATATTGTCGTAAAAAAACCTAACGAAGCGGCAATCGCAGCAGATGGAATGAATGTTGTTTATCGAGGCTTAGCCAATCCATTGACAGTTTCTGTTCCTGGAGTTTCAAATAGTAATGTATCAGTTAGTGCACCCGGACTTAGAAAAGTTGGGAATGGGAAATATACGCTTACTCCTGACAAAGGTAAAACAGTTATTGTTAGGGTTAATGCAAAACTAGAGGGTGGAACTCAGATGAATGATAAAAAAGAATTTAGAATAAAAAGTTTACCACAGCCAATTGGAAAGATCTCGGGTAAATCAGGCGGGTCATTGAATAAAAGAGATATTATTTCCTCAAAAGTAGTTGCTGGGTTATCAGATTTCCCTTATGACTTAAAAGTTATAGTTACTAGCTTCATTGTTAACGTACCAGGAAAAGTTCCTACAAGAGTAACTGGGCAATACTTAAATGCCAAAGCAAAAGCTGCAGTCAATTCAGCGAAAAAGGGCTCTATGGTAACTATCACTGATATTAAAACAAGGGTGTCTGGATCAACTGTATCAATGAAAGAACCTACTCCAATTTCAATCAAATTGAAAAACTAATTTTATGAAACGACTAATCCTATTTATCTGTTTTTTACCAACGCTTATTTTTAGTCAGGCTAATATATTAAACGCTAAATCCCCTGACGAAATTGGAATTAAAGGTCTTTATGAGGAGGTAGCGTCTAATGAAAAGCCATTAGAATATGAGTTTGTTGACGATAAGGATATTTTATTTTCAAAAACAATTTGGGAGGTTATAAGTCTTGACGAAAGAGTCAACTTTCCTATGTATTACCCCATCGATACAACAGTTGTGGGTAATGAACGTCGTCCACTGATTCACCACCTTTATACCGCTGTCTTATCTGGTGATATTAAAAACATATATCAAAAGGACAATCTTAAAGATAAGAAATCTGTTGAAGAACTAAAAAAAGATTTGATTTACGAAAAGATTAAGGATGGTAGTGACGATAACCCTATAGGTAATACCCGTATTGAAAGTTTTGGTGGTAAAATACCTTTTCTTCAATCATACAATGTTTCAGTCCCTGATAGTTTGGTTAGGTTTCAAATGGATTATATCAATCCTGATAGTCCTTATTATGGTTTAAGTGTAAAAGAACAAAACGATCAATATTATGCTTGGGTAACTGCATTAGAGGGTATAATTTTCGAAAACAATCTATTGAGTGACGAAGAATTCTCAATAGAAAAATTTGAATATCAAGACGTTATTGATTACAAATTAAAGGGTATTTGGTATTTTGATAAACGTATTGGTGAATTGCGTTATAGACCTATAGCTATTTGTCCAATAGTTAAGACTCCTATGAGTAAAGCAAATGATCCTATGGAAAATGGAGAGGATGACAGTTCTGGTGAACCGACTGGAACTAATACTATGGAAATGTTTTGGGTTTTTTATCCTGATGCTAGACAAATTTTACATGAAGGTCTTGCCTTTGATAATAAGAATACATCAAAGCAAATTTCTTTTGATCATTTAATTAATTCTAGACGTTTCTCTGCATTTATTTATAAAGAGGATAATGTATTTGAAGATAGAGATATTAAAGGTTACATTCCTAAAAATGCGTTGATGCAATTACTTGAATCTGAGCGTATAAAAGAAAAAATAAGGAACTTCGAACTAGATATGTGGAGTTATTAATCTAACTTTTTAAATATTAAACGCTTCTCATTTTGAGGAGCGTTTTTTTTTAATTTATAAAATGAAATTTGATTATTTAATAGTTGGTTTTGGTCTATCAGGTCTTATGCTTTGTGAAACTCTTAGGAAAAGGGGAAAGTCGTTTGTAGTTTTTAGCAATAAATCTCAACAGGCATCAATCGTAGCAAGTGGTTTATATAATCCAGTTGTTTTAAAAAGATTTAATAAAGCATGGGATGCTGACAAGCAGCTTCCATTAGCTATGTCAGTATATAAAAATTTAGAATTATTTTTAGGAATAAAAATTGATTATAAGCTTCCTATTCATAGGGTATTTTCATCTGTTGAGGAACAAAATAATTGGGTCATTGCTTCAGATAAAATTTCATTAAAACCTTTTCTAATTTCAGATATTAAAAGCAATCTAAATCCAAATATTTGTGCTCCTTTTGGATATGGAGAGGTTAAAAATACTGGTCGTATTGACACAAAATCCCTTCTAAGTTCTTATTTTAATTTTTTAAATGTTAAAGAGATTATTTTAGATGAAACGTTCGATTATGATGAATTAAAAATCTCAGAAAAAATAACATATAAGAATGTTGAGTCAAAAAAAATTATTTTTTCAGAGGGATTTGGGTTAAAGCTAAACCCCTTTTTTAATTATCTTCCTCTTGAGGGGACAAAGGGTGAACTGTTGATTATCAATTCTCCCAAGTTAAACTCTGATGTAGTTATAAAATCCAGTGTATTCGTTATACCAATTGGTGATCATAATTATTTGGTTGGATCAACCTATTCCTGGAATGATTTTAATAACAATCCAACAACTAATGCAAAATACGAACTTTTAAAAAAACTTAATAATCTTATCTTATGCCCTTACAAGATTGTTAGTCAGCGAGCTGGTATTCGACCTACAGTTGTAGATAGAAGACCATTAGTTGGACAGCATAATTCACACGAAAATATTTATGTTTTAAATGGGTTAGGTAGCAGAGGAGTGCTAATTGCTCCTACTGTAGCTAATGCTTTGATTGATTTCATAGAAGATAATGTACCTCTACCAAAAGAGATAAATATCAGTAGATTTAGTTAATATTTTCATGAATTCAAATTTGAATCATAACTCATAAATAGATTAATCCAAATATTTCTAGAAACTCGCATAATTATTGGCATCAATCCTATCAGAGTAATTACAATACTTACAAAAGAAATTTTTAAAGAACTGTCAAATATAATATTTGAAATAAAAAATGCTAATAATGCAAATAAAATTCCAACTCCGTAGCTGACATACATCGAGCCATAAAAAAAAGAAGGTTCAATTTTATATTTTGTAGAACAATGTCTACAGCGCTTATGCATTTTTAAGGTGTCATAAAGACAGTAAGGGTTTTTAATTACATACATGGATTCATTATGACACTTAGGACAAACCCCAAATATTATAGAATAGATTTTAGCACCTTTTTTAAACATATATAATTGGTTACTTTTGCAGTAATTCAAAATTACAAAATTGATTTATAACCAGATCTTAAAATAATCAAATGTTAAACGTTCACCAGCTCAGTATTGCATTTCAAGGAGAAGATCTCTTTGACAATGTATCTTTCCGTTTACAAAACGGAAATCGGGTCGGTTTAATTGGTAAAAATGGTGCTGGTAAATCAACTTTATTAAAAATAATTTCCGGAGAATTGGAGTACAATGACGGTCAAATTAGTTTTGAAAAAAAAGATTTGAATATTGGTTTCTTAAAACAGGATATTGACTTTGTTTTCGGACGTACAGTTTTAGAAGAGGCTTATGAGGCTTTTTCAGAAATTAAAGTAATGGAGCATCAATTAAAAGATATTAATATTCAACTTGCCGAACGCACCGATTATGACAGTCAAGCTTATCACGATCTAATGGTAGATTTAAATGAAGTCCAGCAACAGTATGAGATTCTAGGTGGCTATAGTTACAAGGGAGAAACAGAAAAGATATTGATTGGTTTGGGATTCAATAGACAAGATTTTTGTAAGCTTACCGATACCTTTTCTGGTGGGTGGCGCATGCGCATTGAATTGGCTAAACTCTTGTTGCAAAATAATGATATTTTACTATTAGATGAACCTACAAATCACTTAGACATTGAATCTATCATTTGGTTGGAACAATTTTTAAAAAATTATACTGGGGCTATTGTTATCGTTTCGCACGATAAAATGTTTTTAAATAACGTAACTAACCGAACCATTGAAATTGTATTGGGAAAAATTTATGACATGCCCAAGGCCTACTCACAATATTTAAAACTTCGTTCTGAACAAAAAGCTTTACAAAAAGCTTCTCAAAAGAATCAACAAAAGCAAATAGCGCATACTGAAAAGCTTATTGATAAATTCAGAGCTAAAGCTTCTAAGGCAACCATGGCGCAATCCCTTATAAAAAAATTGGATAAAATTGAACGTATTCAAGTTGATGAAGATGACAATTCTGTTATGAATGTATGTTTCCCCATTTCTCGCAATCCAGGAAAGGTTGTTTTGGAAACCCAAAACCTATCAAAATCGTATGGTGATTTAAAGATTTTAAAAAATATTAATTTTACACTAGAGCGGGGTCAAAAAATTGCTTTTGTTGGTCAAAATGGTCAAGGTAAGTCAACCCTAGCAAAAATATTAGTAGGAGAATTGACTGCTAATGGCATTGTCAAATTAGGTCATAATGTGCAATTGGGTTATTTTGCTCAAAATCAAGCTGAGTACCTTGATGGAAAAAAAACAGTTATCAATACCATGATTGATGCGGCAAATGAAACTAACCGCTCAAAAGTACGTGATATTCTAGGTTCCTTTTTGTTCAAAGGAGAGGCGGTTGATAAGTACGTAAGTGTATTATCTGGAGGGGAACGAAACCGTTTGGCCTTGGCCAAATTATTGCTCCAGCCTCTTAATGTTTTAGTTATGGATGAGCCTACCAACCATTTAGATATCCAATCTAAAAACGTACTAAAAAAAGCTTTGAAAAATTTTGAGGGTACCTTGATTTTGGTTTCTCATGATCGAGAATTTTTACAAGGACTTAACGACGTGGTTTATGAATTTAAAGATCGAAAAATAAAACCTTATTTAGGCGATATTGATTTCTATTTAGAACAGCGGCAATTGCAAAATTTAAGAGATGCTGAACGTCGCACAACGGAAAAAACAATTCAAAAAAAGAGCGTTAATAAAACCTCTTACGAGTTACAAAAAAAACAGAAATCCTTGCGAAATAGATTAAGCAAATTAGAGGCCGCTATTTCGCTTTTAGAAAACGATATTAAAACTATTGATTTAGAGTTAGATATAAACTATGATGCTACTGTTACAACTCCCAATTTTTTTGATTCTTATCAAGCTAAAAAATCACAGTTAGAAAGTCTGATGCGAGACTGGGAGTCCCTGACAGAAATCCTAGAAAAATATAATTAATGGAAGAGTATTTTTATCAATGTCCGTATTGTTGGGAGTCGGTCTCGACTTTGGTTGATGTCTCGCAGCCTCTTCAAAATTACATTGAAGATTGCGAAGTTTGTTGCAACCCTATTGAATTTAATATCCAATGTTCTTTTCAAACTGTAAAGCATTTAGAGGCTCAAAGTATACAGCAGTAAGTTCTTATTTCAACACTTTTTCTTTCTAAATAGGAAAAAGGTTGTATATTTACTGTCCAATATCGCGGGATAGAGCAGTAGGTAGCTCGTCGGGCTCATAACCCGAAGGTCACTGGTTCGAGTCCAGTTCCCGCTACTACCAACCCTTTCATAAATGAGAGGGTTTTTTTATGCAGTTTACTCAAGAATACAAGAGGTTTAATAGTGTATTATTTGAGTGTTAAACAGTTGGTATTAACCACACTTTGGTTGCTAATTGCCATAGGTTAAAAACCAAATATACATATAAACTGCCACCAAATGGGGGTTTACTGGCAGTAAATTGGCAGTAAAAAACCCAAAAAAGTCACCCCAAAAGTTATATAAACCTAAGTCCCCTATCTAAATAAATCACTTTTCTTTTCAGGGGTAGTCTTCGTCAAACAGGGTATTACCCACAACCTTAGTACATCTAACTATTTGAAATTATTTACGTAATGCCTTTATACACCTTAAAAGGCTCTTAAAGTGCTGTAAATGAATTATTTAGTAGGCATCTATAGGTTGCGTTTTGTTTAGGGTTATAAAACTTCGTGTAGGGGTTAACCTTTATCTCTTCGTATAAACTCCGTGACTTACCTTTTCGATAAGCTCCAGCTCTATAAAACGTTTTAAAATATCACTTAGCGTTCTGTCTTTAATACCAGACAGACTGGCTTGTTCTGAAATTTCAGATCGTTTAAATGTATCTTTAGTTTTAAACAATTAAGTAAGATAAATCTTACAATTATTTTATAAATGGCTTGATAAATTTTGAATCCCTAAAAAAGAATGAATTAAATGATATTGGAATTGTAATACAAAAAACAGAGCTAATTAAAAGTTTTCTTACCTTTATTCAGTTAACTGATTTAAAACTAAATGAAAAAACTACTCTTACTCTCCGCTTTATTAATCTTTGCCTTTTGTCATTTGGGCTACAGTTCAGAAGTCAAGGGTCAATTAATGGTTTGTCATATTTCTTCTAATGACTCTATCCCATCAAAAACCAAAACAGGAAAAGTTATAAGAGACGTTGGAGAGGTTGGAAAAAAGTTTTTTAAGAAAGTTAAAGAGCTATTCGCTGTTAAACATAAAATTCCAAAAAATTACGTATTTGTTAATCCAATAAGGGTTTATGACAAGGATTCACTTGCCTTTATAATTAGCGAGGCCAAAATAAGTCCAAAGCTTAAATTGATCTATCCAAGGATTACACCCTCTAAAGGATATTTCTCATTTCAATTGGGAGATTATGAACAGTTTAAATACTTTGATGAATTAACTATAGATAATATTGAATATATTAAACTTATTTCTGAAGATGGGAATGAATGTCTAGTTGATAAATTTGAATTTGTTGAAAAAGAAAGTGCTAGGCGTCACTTCAGTTTTCTTTTAGACCATAGTGGGTCAATGGGGAAAAAAAGAGCTTCGATGTTACAAAATGCATTATTTAATGCAATAAAAGAAAATATTTCAATTAACAAAAAAGCTTCATATTCTGTTTACAAATTTTCTGTGGACTCAAAGCTTGTAGCCCAAGGGAGTTCAATAAGTTCAATTAGCTCTGGACTGATGCCTGCCAATGGTTTAAAAGGTTTTGGAGGAGGAACAGCCGTGAAAGATGTTTTGCTAAAATCAATTACGGATTTATCAAAAATCAAAGACAAAGATTTTAAGGCTATAATTTTATTTACTGACGGAGACTCTAACAGCGACTTGCAAACGATCCCTATGTCAAATGTCATTAAGATTGCTACTGAAAATAATATTAACATTATTTCTGTAGCTTTTGGAAGTTATTTGAACGTAGATTATTTAAAAGATATTGCTGTATATTCTGGTGGGGATTTGTTTCACATTTATAGTCCAAATGAATTTGAAAATTTGTTTAATAATATCTTCAATGATGTAAAATTGAGTTACGATTTAGAGTTTGTTCCTTGTTTTTTTGGTGAAAATATAACTTTAGAGATGAAGCTGAAAGATGGGGACTATTCATTTATTGGACAAACCTTTTTTAGAACTCCTATTGAGGAAGGATTTTCTATTGATATTTCTGTTGAATTTGATATGAATAGTAGTAAGATCAACAAGAATGATTATCAAAAATTCAATTCATTGCATAGCTTAATGAACTATAAGACAGATTTAAAAATTATTATAGAAGGACATTCAGATAAGCTGGGGAATGAATCAAATAATATAAAACTGTCAAAAGCCAGAGCCGAATCTGTAAAAAAACATTTAATTAACAGAGGAATAAGTCCTAACAGAATTTCAACAAAAGGATATGGCTCATCAAAACCAGCTTTTAGTTATGAACCTAACTCATTAATTAACCCAAAAAATAGAAGAATCAATATAGTCATTGATCAATATTAAATTTTAGCATTTATTAATAATCAGCTCAAGAATCCTAACTAAATGAAAAAACTACTCTTACTCTCAGCTTTGTTTGTTTCTTTTAGCTCTTTTGGGCAAGAAGGTATTAAACAAGGTTTAGTAATAAAGTATTTTAAAAGTGGAGAGGTTATGTCTAAAGTAAACTATGTAGATGGAAAAAAACAAGGAGAATCAATGACTTATTATTTAAGTGGAGAGGTTAAGAAGAAAGGAAACTATGTAGATGGGAAATTACAAGGAGAACATTTTTGGTATTTTAAAAGTGGAAAGGTTCAAAAGAAATCAAAATGGGTAGATGGGAAAGTACAAGGAGAATATATAGAATATTATGAAAGTGGAGAAATAAAAGAAATCAAGAATTACAAAGATGGAGTATTAATTGAGGATTAACTCATCCCTTTTCATATATTAGAAGTATGAAAAATTTCTTTGATAAGGTTATGAAAAATTTCTTTGATAACCCTTACTTTGACCCCTTATACTGTCTTTTTTTATTCGCCATAGTTGGTGTTACTTGGTCTGTTCTTGTATTAATTGAATATCGTGAAGGCGAAACTATTATAGCTTTATTTGTCCTTCCAATTAGTATTCTGATTTCATTTTATTACTTGAAGAATAAATTATCTAAGCGTAACGATAATGAATGAGAATCAATAAACAACGCTATTAATTCATTGATTGAAGAAAATGATTGGAAATCCTAACTAAATGAAAAAAGTATTATTAATATCCCTTTTGTTCATCGTTGCTCATAGTCATGGGCAAACTTTTGAAATTACAGATGGTCAAAGTATGTGCATGATAGGTAAGGGCAAGGGACAAGATGCAACTATTAATCCCTATGCAGATAAAGATTACTCATATGCTTTAATAGAAAATATTGGATCTGTTGATTTTGGAATTAGAATAGAATTAAATGAAGAAGATTTAAAGCAATTTTTAGTCAAATCAAATGATAAGGTTGTAATTAAGCTATATAGAAATAATATTTTATACATTGATGCTTTGACATCAGAGACAGCAGAAGCGAAGATATATTATACAATTAAAGAGGATGAGCTTCCGCCAAAGCCACCAAAAATTAATTAATAATAGAATTTTTTTGATTTAATATATAGATAGACAATTGCAATTGTTATATATAAAGACCAAATTAATATTGCTTTTTCGTCATCAAACATTAAGTGAAACACTGGGAATACTAATAATGAGTATACAGATTGCTTTTTAAAAAAGGCTTTAAAAAACACAAGATAATTTTCAATATCAAATTTTTTTCTTTCTTCGTCTGACATAGTATTATACCCTGATAATAAGTATTTTGCATTTTCTTTTAAATTTAAATTATTGAAACCATAGGCATATCCTCTTCTCTCAGTTCTGCTATTTCTAAACCTCTTAAGCAGGTTAGATATATTTTTTGTATATTTCAAGTAAATTTAACATTTAAAATTATGGCAGAAAGATTAAAAAATTTATCACTTTCAATATGTATAATAGGAGGTTTATTTAAAATTCAGCATTGGCCATACGGTGGTATAATTATTACACTCGGTGCGCTCTTATTAAGTATTTCATATCTTTTATTGGTTTTTAAGAAAGAATAACATAAACTCTTCTTTAGATTTTCTTTTAAATTTAAATTATTGAAACCATAGGCATATCCTCCTCTATCAATCATTGCTTTTTCAATTATATCATTTAATAACAAATCGGTTTTATATTCTCTTTCAAATTTATTAATGATCATATTATTGTCTTGAAGACTTATATCTTTAAAATCACTTTCCCCAACATTTACTACTACAACATACCCTAATTGTTCGTTGTAAAATTGAACACTTGAATATTTACCTATTCCTTTATTAGTCTTGTATCCTTCGGGTATTTTAATTGCGTAATTGTATGAGTAATTTTCGTAAAGGTTATCCTTGTTAAGTAAACTATATTGTAATTTTTGGCGTGACTCATTTAACCTGTTTATAGAATTGATTAAATCAATATTCTTTTCATTTACTTTTGTATTTTTTTTATTTCCAACTAAATATGGAACGGATATAAAAATTAGTGCAAAAAAGCATATAATTGAAACTAAAAGAATGTAAATTTTTTTCATTAATATTATTTTTTAATTACAATAGTTTTAGAAGTAATGTCGTGAAGTCCAATTGGTCTCTTAAAAAAGAAAAAGAAAATATCAATTACAAACACAAGTCGAGTTAAGGATCTAATCAAAATCTGAAAAAATGTAGGATTTGACCCTGCTTCTTTTTCAACAAAGGCATTTGATTTTGTTGAAACAACCTTAAGTTTAAACGGAACCTTACCTATAGTAGTTTGAAATAAATACTCTTGAATCGTGTAGTAAAAGACTACAAATGGGGAGAGTACAATTAACGAATTATATAATTTATCCAATCTTATTTCGAAAAACTCCCATATAAAAGCCATTGTTATTGAATAAAAAAACAATATAATAATAAAATCAATCAAAAAGCCGATTAGTCTTTTCCACCATATAACTCCTATAATTTTTTCACTTTCAATAAATTCCTCAACATTTGTGGTGGTATTCTTTTTATTCTTTTTAAACAATGGATATATTAATAACAAACTAAAGACCACTCCACCAAAAATTCGAACATATTCATCACTTTTATCGATTATTAATAATTTTAGCAAGAATGCTATAAATATTACACCTATGATTGCTGACAATAAATTTCTAATTGCTTTCATTTCTTTTCTGCTTTTTTAGTTAGTGTTTTGTTAAAGTATTTTTCTAACCCTTTTCTTGTAGCTAAAATATAGAAAAATCATTAATAATTTGTCATCAGAGACTTAATCACAATTACAATAATAATAAGATATCTAAGTTCAACCTAAATTTGTTATTTTTGAGTAAATTAAATTATTATGAGAAATATATTATTTACACTCGCTTTACTTGTTTCTTTTAGCTCTTTTGGGCAAAACACAATAAATGTAAATAGCCATCCAAAATCTAAGGGTTTAAATTTCTCGATAAAAGAACCTTCTAAATTTCAAAGGAATGATGGAAAAAGACCAAACATATTATATAACTGGGTAAAAAACCAAACCGATTTGGAGAATCGAATTACTATTTCAGTAGCCATTAAAAAGATGCCTAAGGAAATGGAAATGTCAAAAAAAGAATGGAAAGATTATTTAAAATTTGAAGGAGGGATTAACGACCTTACAGCTGGACTTGACAATGTAAGTAAGCAAAAATATATAGTAATAGAAAGCTACCCCGGCATTATATTTAATTACTCAAACGAAACACAAAGGATGGAGTATGTAAGAAAAACTAACAATAAATGTATGATGTTATTTATTGACAATAATGCCTTTGTCTTATCAATGAGTACGCTTAAAAAAACAAATTTAAATGAAGAAATGTTTTTTTCTATGGCTAATAGTATAGTTTTTCCTGACCAATATAAATGATAATAATTGATTGGGATTTTGATGTTCCAATAGATACTTTAAAGTTGTTCATTCTGGCAGTGATTACTGGTAGTAAGACAATAAGTGTATTTAAGTTGCTGAATAACAGGATAGAGTAGTAGGTAGCTCGTCGGGCTCATAACCCGAAGGTCACTGGTTCGAGTCCAGTTCCCGCTACTAAAACAATAAAACGGTTATACTTTTATAAAGTGTAGCCGTTTTTTTATTTACATCTAATTTTAATCTATTTCACTATATTTGAATTAAAAATTAATAAATAATGGAAGAATCAAAAGTAGACATGTTTTTGTCAATTAATTCAGGGAATTTCATGCAAACTGATCTTATGATCATTAAGGAAAAATTAGAAAAATTAGAAGATGATAAGTTCTTTTTAATTCAAGGATTACAATTTCAAAAACCAGACACAATTCTTTTAATTGCAATTTTACTAGGATGGGAACGATTTTGGCTAAATGATGTTGCTCTTGGCATTTTGAAAGTACTTACAGCTTATGGTTGTTTAATTTGGTGGCTTGTAGACATTTTTACCGCTAAGGAAAGAACTTACAAATATAACCTTCAACAATTTAATCAAGCGGTAGCATTTGCATAAAAATTAGAATCTTTAATGATACTAAGGATTCTTTATTGTGTAAAATATATAATTTTGTTTGGACCATTTATTTTGCCATTTATTTCTTTAGACTGGCTTGAATCAGGGAATACTATTTGTGTTTACAAGAATTTAACTGGTCGTGAATGTTTTGGTTGTGGAACTACAAGATCAATTGTTGCAATGTCTCAACTTGAATTTTCAAAAGCATTTGCATTTAATAGACTGGTAGTTGTGATCGTGCCTTTACTTTTTTTTGTTTGGATAAAAAGGTGGTATGAGTTTTTAAAAAAAATAGCCGAAAACAAATAATATACTTAAGTAAACTTATGTTCGATATTTCAATAGAATTATCTAATAAAACAATAAAACAGTTATAATTTATAAAGTATAACCGTTTTATTTTATAAGTCCCACAAGTTAATTAATCTGTTAGTATTACTTTTCTCTCCGATGGGTTAAACGCTGTATTGATTAATTTCCCATATCTATCTATTAGCTCTAACTTAATAGAAATTTCCCCTTTTGGAAGTCCTTCAATATAATACGGAGACCATTCATCAATCAAAAACTCTTTTCCTTCAATGGTTGCTCGAACTTTATTGCCATCAGGACTAATTTGAGTATTAACTAAATAAAAATCGAGAAGGACTTTTTTTGTAGACTCGCCTTTATATGTTCCTTTTGGTCTACTGTAAAATAATAATTCTTTTGACAGATCAATTGAATTACTTTCGCCAATTTGAGTAATTAAATACGCATTCTTGTTTTTAACAGATTCATGATATGAACGAGATAAAAAAGCAAGAATGACATTATTTTCAGCATTTAAGGATTGACTAAAATTGTTAGTGTATTTTGCGTAATAAGGATCATTATTAATAATTAGATGAATGTGCTGACCCTTTTCAGAATTTGCTAATTTAAAGTCAAAATCTTTTTTTGTTTGTTCGCCAAGTTTGAAATTATCTACTCCTAGAGAGAATATGAAATTATTTTTATCTTCTTGGTAAATTGTATCAAGAGACAATCTAGCATTTTCATAACTTGGAGATCCTTCAAGTTTTGTTATCTTAATTTTTACTTTTTTGTTGCACGATAAGATCAAAACAACAAATAATAGGCTATAAATTTTTTTCAATTTTCTATATTTAATTTTATGTGATATGTATTAATTTTTTACAAATATAATTATACTAACATTGTTTACTGCTCAACCTTATTTAAATATCTCCTTTCAGACACCTAGTAAAGAAAGGAAAATTATCGGTTACAACATAATAGTAAATTCCATCTGGAAATTCAGGAGTTACACCAAAACGTCCATTGCATCTATCTAAATCTCCTAGACCATCAATATATTCGTAGTCTTGAGTGAATGCACCCATTGGAATAGCTATATTTAAATTATTTCCTCCACCAGGACCTAATAAAGCTGTTAAAGTAGTCGGTCTGTTTAAATCTGGTTGGCTTTTCAATCTATAACTTGGCTGTAGTGCAGTAGTACCACTATTGGAATCTTCAGCATTAATATAACCATACCTAGCGTAAACCGGAAAACCATCAGATGCCCATCCTACAATAGTCATCCCATCACTATCCCCTAAAAAATCAACAAGTAGCTCAGGTATGCCATGGTAATGATATGCACCATTAGGTTGAACGTGTGCATGGTTCATGTCATCCCCAAAATCAAAAGTGTCATGTCCTAATGCTTCAATATTCCAGTTCCCTTGACATTGTGCTAAACAACATTCCCCCTCATTATTACATCTACCTGCAGTTGCAGGATCAAATTTAACACTATTTAAAGCATAGGCAATTGCAGATGCGGGTCCACCAACTTCAAGGCCATTTTCTGAAACTATTTGGGGACATAGAGTAAATTTTTTATTTACGTTCTGTTCACTAATAGTATTTGGGTTATCATTATTTGGGAAAGTACCAACCTCGTGATTTGGAATTCCGTTTCCGTTTAAAATTCTGTCAGATCCGTCGGAAGACCATGAGTACCTACTATACTTATTAACTGACTCGTCGTTATTAAATATTTCTTCATTAATATTAACTAAAATTTCAGCAGTTGAAAAACCTTCAATGCAACCCGTGTTATTATTTTCATCTATTGATGAGCTTTCTTTGTCACTGCATGAAAATAATATAAAGAGTATTGTTAAAAATATTTTTTTCATAATTTGTTATTTCCTCATTAAGGTAAATAAAATAATCTCATTATTCTATTTTTAATATGTCTAATGTGGAATTATTAGCTTTCTTATTTGAGAACATGTTACAGCTTTACCACTAATTACCACACTATCTTCATTATCAATACAAGATATTAAGCCACCTCTTTTGGAAAGTTGAGCAGCTTTCAGTTTATTTTTTTTTAGTCTTTTTGACCAATATGGGGTTAAAGTACAGTGAGCTGAGCCGGTTACTGGGTCCTCTAAAAAGGTTGCTTGAGGAGTGAAAAATCGTGATACAAAATCATAATTATCTCCAATAGCTGTTACAATAACTCCTCCAGGATTAATATTTATTTGATCAAAAATTTCACGATTTATTGAAATTGATTTAATCTCAGTCTGAGAATTATAAACTAGCAAATAATCACGAGATTTATATACCTCTTTTGGTAGGATATTTAAAGAATTTTTTATTTCCGCAGGTAGTTTTGCTAATTTACCTTCTCTTCTAGGTAATATCATATTATAAAATCCGTTCGATGAACTTACTTTTAGGACACCACTTTTTGTTTTGAATTGAATTTCTTTTAATTCATTTACCGTGGTAAATAAGTGATGAGCCGTAGCTAAAGTTGCATGACCACATAAGTCCATTTCAATGTCTGGAGTGAACCACTTAAGCTCATAAACATTATTCTTTTTTTTAATAAAAAAAGCAGTTTCAGCTACTTTGTTTTCCTTTGCAATTGCAAGCATAGTTGAATAAGGAAGCCATTTTTTTAAAGGGACAACACATGCAGGGTTTCCTGCGTTAACTTGTTTTGTAAATGCATTTATAAAATAGATGTCAATTTTCATTATATAAATTTATAAAATTTAAGTTCTCAAATCTTTATTTTTGTTATGTATTATATTTGTTGTGTTTTATAATTTCTAAATCCCAAAAAATGAGTGTATTTTGCTGATCTAAATTTAACCTTAGTTTAATGGATTAAATTTATTAATCATTAACCTCTAATCAAATTAATGAAAACCATCGAAAATATATTCATAGGTAAAAATCCTTTTCAATCAAATAGAACTAACATATTAGGGACTGAAGTTTTAATAGGTAAAGAAAATTTTTATAAAATTTCTAATATTGACGCTATGCGACCCTTTTTTATGAGTATTGTTAGTAACTCTAATCACTGGCTATTTATTTCTAGTACTGGCGGTCTTTCTGCAGGAAGAAAAAATAGTAATCATGCTTTATTTCCCTACTACACAGATGATAAAATTACTGAATCTAGCGAACACACAGGCTCAAAAACAATTTTTTTAGTGACTAAAGGAAATTCAACTTTTTTATGGGAACCATTTTCATGCAGACAAAAAAACATATATAAGACTGAAAGGAACTTGTACAAAAATTCATACGGAAATAAAATAATTTTTGAGGAAATTAATTATGATTTAGATATATCATTTACATATGAGTGGAACACAAGTGATAAGTTCGGTTTTATTAGAAAGTCTTGTTTGAAGAATATCTCAGATAAAATTATTCATGTTAGATTATTAGATGGAATACAAAATATTCTACCATATGGTGTTGAGGATGATTTACAAAATAGTACAAGTAATTTAGTAGATGCATATAAGAAATGTGAATTAGAGGTAGATTCTGGCATAGGGATATATTCATTAAGCGCTATAATTATTGATAAAGCCGAACCAAGTGAAGCTTTAAAAGCTAATATTGTTTGGTCAATTGGATTAGATAATTCAAAAAAATTAATGTCATCATATCAATTAGATTCATTCAGACAAGGTAAAACTCCAACGCAGGAGTTAGATATAAAAGCTGAGAGAGGTGCATATTTAATTACAGATGATATTGTCTTGAATCCTAATCAAGAAAAAAAATGGACCATTATAGCTAATGTTAACCAAACAATTGATTCTATAATTGAAATAAAAGAAGCATTGAAAAATAATGAAAATCTTAAAAAAATTTTAGATATATCGATTCAAAATGGTACTGAAAATCTAATTTCTTTAGTAGCTGCGTCAGATGGATTACAGTTAACATCCGATAAAGTACGTAATACTAGGCATTTTGCTAATACTATGTTTAATATAATGCGTGGTGGAATTTTTGATCACAATTATAGAATTGAAAAGGAAGATTTTAAAAATTATATTAAAAAGGCAAATGTTAAAGTTTTTATCAAAAGAACTGAAATTTTGGAATCCTTACCAAATATTTTTGATTTAGATTATTTAAAATCTTTAGCCAAAAGAGATGACAATATGAATTTTAAGCGACTATGTTTTGAATACTTACCATTAAAGTTTAGTCGACGTCATGGAGATCCTAGCCGACCATGGAATAAATTTTCAATAAATACTATTGATGAAGTTGATGGATCAAAAATTTTAAATTATCAAGGTAATTGGCGTGATATATTCCAAAATTGGGAAGCACTGGTTCATTCTTATCCAGAATTTATTGAAGGAATGATTTTTAAGTTCTTAAATGCAACAACTTTTGACGGATATAACCCATACAGAGTTACAAAAGATGGTTTTGATTGGGAGGTGATTGAGCCCGACAATCCATGGTCATATATTGGATATTGGGGAGATCACCAAATTATATATTTATTAAAGTTTTTAGAATTTTTAGAAACTTATTATCCCGGCAAATTAGAAAATTATTTTGCCAAGGATTTATTCGTTTACGCAAACGTGCCCTATAAAATTAAATCTTATAATAACATCTTAAAAGATCCAAAAAACACTATTGATTTCGATGAGAAGACCAATGAAGAAATTCAATTAAAAAGAGTTGAAATTGGAGTTGACGGCGCATTGTTAATGGATGTTAATTTATCTATATATAAGGTAAACTTTATTGAAAAAATTCTTGCAACGGTTCTTGCAAAAATTTCAAATTTTATTCCAGAGGCTGGGATATGGATGAATACCCAACGTCCTGAATGGAATGATGCAAATAATGCTCTAGTTGGAAATGGAGTTTCAATGGTTACATTATATTATCTTAGAAGATTTTTGAAATTTTTTAATCAAATTTTGGATAACGTTTCATTAAATAAAGTAGCAATTTCTAATGAATTATTTAAGTTTTTTAATTCAGTAAAGAGAACACTTGAAAACAACCAAAATTTACTTAATGGTTCAATATCAGATTTACAAAGGAAAGAGATTTTAGACGGTTTAGGTAACGCAGCTAGCATTTACAGGGCCAAAATTTACAACAAAAGTTTTACAGGTGAAAAAGTCACTGTCGATATTAAAGTGTTTAACTCTTTCACAAAAATAACATTGGATTTTCTTGAGCATTCAATTAATGCTAATAAAAGAAAGGACAATCTTTACCATGCATATAACTTGATGACGGTTGAAAATGACAATACAATTAAGATTTCTTACTTGCCTGAAATGTTGGAAGGTCAAGTAGCAGTTTTAAGTTCAGGTTACCTTGATACAAGCGAAAGTATTAAAGTTTTAGATGCACTTAAATCAAGTTCATTATTTAGGAAAGATCAATACAGTTATATTTTATATCCAAATAAAAATTTACCAAGATTTGTCGATAAAAATACTTTGAGTGAAGAACACATTCAATCGTCAGAATTATTAAAATCACTTGTTAAAGATGGCAATAAAGAGATTATTTCAATGGATCTAAAAGGGGGGTATCATTTTAATGGTAATTTCAATAATATTGATTTTTTAAAGGATGCTTTATTAAATCTACCAAAACAATATAAAAATTTAGTAGAAAAGGAATCAGAAAAGATACATGATATTTTTGAAGATATTTTTAACCACAAGTCGTTTACAGGTCGTTCAGGAACATTTTTTGGTTATGAAGGTTTAGGGTCAATTTATTGGCACATGGTTTCAAAACTATTACTAGCCACACTTGAAGCTACTCAAAAGGCAATCAGTGATAATATCCAAGATGATAAAATAGGTAAATTATTTGATCATTTTTATGAAATTAACGATGGAATTGGAGCTCATAAATCTCCTAAACTATATGGCGCTTTTCCAACTGATCCATATTCACACACACCTGCTGGCAAAGGCGCTCAACAGCCCGGAATGACTGGACAGGTTAAAGAAGATATATTGTGCAGATTTGGTGAATTAGGGTATTATGTTAAAAAGGGTTGTATTGGATTTTGTCCTGACATTTTAAATCCTGCGGAGTTTATAACTAAACACCAATCTTTTGATTATTATAGTGTTAATGGTCAAAAGCAAAATATGTCTATTAATCCAGGGAGTTTAGTTTTTACTATTTGCCAAGTTCCAGTTATTTATAAAAGAGGTTCAGAAGTAGCAATTACTGTAAAATTAATGAATGGGGAAACTAACAGAATAATAGGCAAAGAATTGGATTTTCAAACCACACAACTAATTTTTAAAAGGCTTGGTAAGGTTAAAATGATAATTGTAACTTTAAATAAATAATTTGAAAGCATCTAATTTTTTTTTACTAATTCTTTTAGTTGCATGTGCATCTATACCATCGCATAATATCGATAAGGCAACAATTACTGAGCGTTCTATTGTTTTAAATGGTAAGCCTTATTTTATTAAAGGTATTTGTTATCACCCAGTACCAGTTGGAGAAACCAAGCGCAATTTTAAAAATATTGACCAAGATTTAGAATTAATGATTGAGGCTGGAATCAATACAATTAGATTTTACGAGCCAGTTGACAATATTGAAATATTGAATAAAATTTCCAGCTCAGGAATGAAAGTTATTATAGGATTTGGGTATGATCAAAATGGAATTTATGACATTAAATCAGGTACCTTTATTGATTATATCCAAAAATATAAATCACACAAATCAATTTTGATTTGGGAACTAGGCAACGAATACAATTATCATCCTGAATGGTTTGAAAATAATATTCAAAATTGGTATAAATCATTAAAAGATGCAACTGATTTAATACATAAATTTGATAAAAATCACCCTGTTTCAACCGCCCATGGAGATTTGCCAACAAAAGAAATTTTAGAATACAATTCTAACCTTGACCTTTGGGGGTTAAATGTATATAGATGGGATAATCCGGCGCCGATTTTTGATAAATGGGCGGAAATGTCTACCAAACCTGTTTATTTATCTGAAGCTGGTGCCGACAGCTTTATGAAAATTAGTAAGAATGGTTTTGCGAGAGGAGAAAATCAGCATGCTCAAGCTCAAGCAAACGGGAATATAATTAATGGTGTATTTTCTAAGAAAGATATATCAAGTGGAATTTTTATTTTTTCATTTACTGACGGCTTATGGAAAGCAGGTAATCCATCAATACAAAATATTGGAGGATCAGCCCCGAATAGTACAGGTGTTCCTTATGATGGTTCTTGTGACGAAGAGTTTTGGGGTATAGTTGATATTAACAGAAATAAGAAGACAACTTTTGATGTAATTAGACAAAGGTTTACTTCATTTAATCAAACTTATAACAGTATTAAAAATGAATAATATCAAGAAGATTTTATATCCAATTTTAATACTTAATATAGCCATTATATTAAACAGTTTAATAAATTCTGGTCCAAAATTAGAGGTTTATGAAACTTCAATAAATGGAAACAAATTGTCCCTATTAAAAGATTTTAAAATATCAGAAAAATTTTCAAAGATCAATTTACAAATTCATCAAAAATATCAAACTATCACAGGATTTGGTGGAGCTTTTACAGAATCGTCAGCGTATCTTCTGAATCAAATGAGTACATCTAAAAGACATGAAATACTTAAATCATATTTCAGTAAAGATGGCGCTGCTTACTCAATGGCCAGGACACACATGAACTCATGTGATTTTTCACTTAAACACTATTCATATACACCTGTAGCTGGGGATAAAGAACTTAAATATTTTTCAATTAATGAAGATCGTAAAGATTTAATTCCAATGATTAAGGATGCACTTGAGATTTCTGAGGACGGTTTTAAGCTTTTTTCTTCCCCATGGACTGCATCTCCATGGATGAAGGACAATAATGAATGGGTCGGAGGTAAATTACTTCCTGAATATTACGATACGTGGGCATTGTTTTTTTCAAAGTATGTTGATGCGTACCGTTCCGAGGGAATTGATATATGGGGTTTTACTGTTGAAAATGAACCACTGGGTAATGGCAATAATTGGGAAAGCATGCATTTTACCCCGCAAGAGATGACATATTTCGTCAATCATCACTTGGGGCCAACATTAGAAGCCAATGGTAAAGGAAATATAGTAATCCTTGGTTATGACCAAAATCGAGCAGATATTAAAGATTGGACTGACATTATGTATAAAGATGAAGCTAACTCAAAGTACTTTGATGGAACTGCTATCCACTGGTATGAGAGTACTTATGATTATTTCCCTGAAGCTCTCAATTATGCACACAAAAAGGCACCAAATAAATATCTTATACAAACCGAAGCGTGTATCGATTCTGAAGTTCCTGTTTGGCAAAATGATTCATGGTATTGGGAAAAAAATGCAACCGACTGGGGTTATGACTGGCGTGAAGATGCTAAAAAATATTTACATCCAAAATATGCTCCAGTTAACCGTTACGCAAGAGATATTATAGGGTGTCTGAACAATTGGGTTGATGGATGGATTGATTGGAACATGGTATTAGATCGTCAAGGTGGGCCTAATTGGTTTAAAAATTGGTGTGTAGCTCCGGTCATTGTTGATCCTGAAAAAGATCAAGTTTATTACACTCCTCTTTACTACATAATGACTCATTTCAGTAAGTTTATTAGACCTGGGGCAAAAGTAATAGGATTTGACAATAACGATAAAGATTTGGCAGTAACAGCTGCTCAAAACCCTGATAGATCAATATCAGTTGTTGTCTTTAATGAGGGGTTTTCATCCAAAACTTTTGAACTCTCAGGTCCTAGGATTCAAAAGAAAATAACAATTAACCCTCAAGCAATTCAAACTATTTACATAAAAAATTAATTAAAATAAAAATGCAAAAATCTAATTTAAAATCTAATAAAGTGCCAATGAGTCAAAAAATTGCGTTTGGATTTGGTATGTTGGCTAATCAAATGTTTCCAGCTATACTAGGAATTTTCATGATCGTTTTGGTTGAAGATCTTGGTTTTTCTGGATGGATGTGGTCTTTAGTATTTCTATTTCCAAGGGTTTTTGATGCTTTTCTTGACCCAATTATGGGGTTTATATCTGACAACACTAAATCAAAATGGGGAAGACGTAGGCAATACGTCATGATTGGGGGTATTTTAATGGGGCTCGCATATATATTTATGTGGCAGATTTACAAAAGCGATGGTCTTGAGTATAATTTTTGGTATTTCTTTTTATGGTCTTTAGTTTTTTATGTTGGATTAACTGTTTTTAGCGTACCATATGTTGCTATGGGTTATGAAATGAGTGGTGATTTTCATGAAAGAACCAATATTATGGCAATTTCACAATGGATTGGTCAATGGGCATGGGTAATAGCCCCCTTATTTTGGATTATTATGTATGATGAAAATTGGTTTCCAACAGCAGATGTTGCTGTTCGTGAGTTGGCTATATGGGTAGCAATTCCGTGTGTTATTTTTGCAATTATTCCAGCAATTTTCATAAAGAGCAAAACAACAATAAATGAAAATTACGAACCACTAAATTTATCTAATATTGGAAATAGTTTAAGAAAAATATACTATAGTTTTATTGAAGCTTTCAAAATTAAAGACTTTAGAAAGTTGTGTGCTGCCACTTTTTTAATATTTAACGCTTTCAATACTGTTGCTGCATTGACTTTTTTTGTGATTGTTTACAAATTATTTAATGGGGATGCTGGCGCAAGTGGTATATGGGTTTCAATGTTTGGATGTTTAGGTGCTTTGGGAACAACTTTTATAGTAATTCCGATTGTAGCATGGATGTCAAAAACAATGGGTAAAAAAAAGACTTTTATGTTTTCTCAGTCTATTTCATTATTAGGATATATTATGTTGTATTTCCTATTTATTCCAAATAAACCCTACATGTATATCATAGCATTGCCTTTTTTTTCTTTTGGCATAGGTAGTTTATTTACAATAATGATGTCAATGACTGCTGATGTTATTGATATTGACGAATTAAATACTGGAAAACGAAGAGAGGGTATTTTTGGCGCAATATATTGGTGGATGGTAAAAGTTGGTTACGGAATAGCAGGGGCACTAAGTGGATTAATTATTGTACTTGTAGGTTTTAATCCAGATTTGGCTACGGTTGATCAGCAATCTGCTGTTGATGGGCTACATGCATTTTTTTGTTTTTTTCCAATGGCAGGAACAATAGCAGCAATGTTTGTAATGCGCAACTACAGTATAACTGAACAAAAAGCAACAAATATTAAAAAAATTATAAAATCAACTAAATTATAAAATCAATTTATAATTTCTTGAAAAAGTATAAATACTGACATAAATAATATAAAATATCCAAAGCCGTGACGTAATTTTTTTCCATCAACTAAGGAGTTTAAATAATTTCCAATAAACACCCCGATTCCTGCAAAAATTGTAAACGATATTAGAAAAGGCCAATCAATAGTCAGAGATAATACATCCCCTAAAAAAAAACCAATTAATGATTTTGATGCAATAATTAAAAGTGATGTGCCAATTGCAGTTTTAATATCTATTTTTAACAAAATTATAAGAACAGGAACAATTAGAAAGCCTCCCCCAGCTCCAACTAGCCCAGTAATACTGCCTATAAATAATCCTTCAATTATTATTAGAGGGTAGTTGTAATTTTTTGAAAATGAATCGTGATTAATTTTAGTTGATCTTATCATAGCCAAAGCAGACGGGATCATAACTATTGCAAAAAGACTTAAGATAGTAATTCTTCTAGTTAAAATAAATCCATTAAAATCGAATAAAACTTCTGGTAATATTGGAACAACTATCGATCGCATAATTGTTACACTAAAAATCGCAGGTAATCCAAATACAAAAGCAGCTCTAAAATCTATTTTTTTCCCCCGATATTGTTTTATTGCACCTATTAGGGCAGCACATCCCACAACAAATAATGAATACCCTGTAGCGATTTTTTCATCCAATAGAAAAAAATATGTAAATATAGGAACCGCTAAAATTGAACCCCCACTACCAATAAGCCCAAGTACCATACCAACTAATAACGCCAAAAATAATCCAGAAAATTCGATCAAATTCTTTTAATTTTTAATATTACAGCTCGACTTTAAATATATGATTATTGCAAATAAACAAAATTTGATCTTAACATACTTTAACTTTTCCATAAAGTTTTTTTTGTAACTTTGGCTATTAAAATAATTATTAACTTACACATTTACAGTTAATTATGGTTAAAAACATTAGTCTAAGCGTCATTAATAATTTTTTACTTTCTGAAAAGGTTAAGTTAAAAATTGAAAAATCAATTCTTGTTATTAGTATGATAAGTTTTGTGGTTCATTTAGCTCTAATTTACTTAAAACGATATGGCTTAGTAAATTTATTTGAAGAATCAAATTTTTTTGAAAACCCTATAGCAGCGATCTACACTCCTTTTTCATTTATATTAGTTTACGAGGTATATCTATTGATTTTTTATCTACCTAGATCAATTACTACTTATATAACTAAACAATATGAAATTATAACCTTAATTGTCATACGTAGAATTTTCAAAGATCTATCTAATTTAGAGCTTTCATCCGATTGGTTTGTTATAAAAAATGATTTGGATTTTACATACGATATAGTTACTGCTATCTTATTATTTTTTATGATTTATTTATTCAGCTTTTTAAAAGATAGTATTGATGGTTCTAACTTAAAAGACTCCTTAGATCTTCCACAAATTAGACAGTTTATAAAAATAAAAAAATTGATGGCAACAACTTTAATTCCTATTTTTGTCCTTATAGGAATATTTACTTTTTCAGGCTGGATAACGACAACTTTCCCATCAAATATTTCTGCAGTAATAAAGGATGTAAATAGTCTATTTTTTGATGAATTCTTTTCTGTATTGATAATTGTTGATGTACTATTATTATTAGTTTCTTTCTTTTATACAGATAAGTTTCATAAAGTGATTAGGAATTCTGGTTTTATTATATCGACGATATTAATAAGAATGTCATTTACCGTTGAAGGGGTGTTAAATAATATTTTAATTTTGGCCTCAATTGTATTTGGAATAGGAATTTTATGGATTCATAACAAATTTGTTATGAATTTAAAATAAATAATGGCAAGCAAAAAAATCAGCACTTCAATATAGAGTTTTTATAACTTTTAATCAGCTCTTTATTTTATTCCTTCTCCTGACTTTTCTATGCGGTTTTTTTGGATTACGTTTTTTGTTACTAATTTTTATCCACTGATTATATTGTTTCTCAGATAAAATAGATTTTATTGTTCTTTTCATCAAAATCTGCTCTTCCAAAAACTCTAATTTCATTTCGAATTTCTCTGATTGTGTTGAAGGTTTTTTTTGTTTATTATTTACAAGTTTTTTTTGTTTAACCATTTTATTTAAAATCAGACTATATATTTGTTGTTCTTGATTTTTATTTAGATCTAAATCTAAAGTCATTTGTTTTGAATAAAGACTAGCTTGTTGCTCAGTTGTAAATTTCTCTTTTTGGTTAATTTTATTTTTGGATTTGTTACTCCAGTCGGCATCTTTTCGTGCTGGATTTTGCTGCGCCATTGTTAAAAAACAAAATGAATATAAAATTATAGAAATATAAGTTTTCATAGGGTAATTTATTTTTGTGGTTATTAATTATCAAGCGATTATTATGGATGCTTATCAAAGATTAGGGGAATTGACTTAAATATAGTTATTTAATATAGATTAATCAAACTAGGCATTTTACATTAATTTGATCATCAACTTTTAACACCTCAACTAATTCGAGCTTACTTAACCCTTTAATTCCTTTATCCCACCCTTTATTACTTAATCCAGACTTACACTTCAGGTCTAACAAATTCATTGTTTTATTTTCTTTAATAATATTAAAGATTACTTTTTCATTATCTTTTAAATCAAATTGTTTTTTTTCAGGCTTCATTTGCGGAAAAAACAACACCTCTTGAATGGATGGATTATTAGTTAAAAACATTACTAATCGATCCATACCAACACCCATACCAGAAGTTGGAGGCATTCCATATTCTAATGATCTTAGAAAATCTTCATCAATAAATTCTGTAGCTTCATCATCACCCCGACCAGCAAGTTCAAGCTGGGACTCAAATCTTTTTCTTTGATCAATGGGGTCATTTAGTTCTGAGTAAGCATTAGCAATTTCTTTTCCACATACTATAAGTTCAAACCTTTCAGTCAAATTTGGATCTGATCTGTGTTCTTTGGTAAGTGGGCTCATCTCTTTAGGATAATCTGTAATATATGTAGGCTGAATATAATTTAGTTCACATTTTGCACCAAAAATTTCGTCTATTAATTTTCCTTTACCCATTGAGTCGTTAACTTCTATGTCCATTGAGATTGCGGCTTCGCGAATTTCTTGTTCTGATTTTCCAGTAATATCAAAACCAGTAAATTCCTTTATAGAATCTGTCATTGTGACTCTTGGATATGGAGCTTTAAAATCAATTTCATGCTTCCCAAATTTAGTTTTTGTAGTGCCATTTACTTCAACAGCACAATATTCAAGCAGTTTTTCACAAAAGTCCATCATCCAATAATAGTCCTTGTATGCTACATATATTTCCATCATTGTAAACTCTGGATTATGAGTGCGATCCATACCCTCGTTTCTAAAGGTCTTAGCAAATTCAAATACACCATTAAATCCCCCTACAATTAGTTTTTTTAAATACAATTCACATGCTATTCGCATATACATCGGAACATCAAGAGAATTATGATGAGTTATAAATGGTCTTGCCGCAGCCCCCCCTGGGATTGGTTGAAGTATTGGAGTCTCAACTTCAAAATATCCTGCTTCAGAGCAAAAATGGCGCATAGCGCTAAATAGTTTTGATCTTTTTTTAAATACTTTTTTAACATTTGGATTTACGGCTAAGTCTGCGTATCGTTGGCGATATCTTGTTTCATGATCAATGAATTCATCATATGTATTGCCATCTGAATCAGTTTTAGGTAGCGGTAATGGCTTTAATGCTTTACTTAAAAGTTTAAATTTTTTCACTAAAACTGTTTTCTCTCCAACTTGAGTTGTGAATAATTCTCCTTCAACTCCAATAAAATCACCTAAATCTATTAACTTTTTAAATACCTCATTGTATTGAGATTTATCATCTCCAACACAAATCTCATCACGATTAAAATATACTTGAATTCTTCCCTCACTATCTTGAATTTCAGTAAATGCAGCTTTGCCTTGAATTTTTTTCCTCATTAGTCGTCCAGCAATAATCACTTCTTCGCCATGCACGAAGTTTGTTTTAATTTCTTTAGAAGATTTTGAAACAGGGTACAATTCTGCAGGATAGGGATCTATACCTAATTCTCTTAATTTTGATAATTTTTCTCGCCTTACAAGTTCTTGTTCGGAAAATTGAGCCATATTATTTAGTCTTAATTATAACAAAGATAACGACTCTTAATTGGATTACAATAGGGGAGTTTAAAATTCATAAACAAATCACGATTTATTTAAATTTAAAAAAATAATTTGTAAGTGATTCTTTTTTAATCAAAATATTATACTGCTTATATTTGCCACATGAACAAAAAAATAATTTTACAAGATTTAGGGTTAAAAGATTACAAGGAGACTTGGGACTTACAAGAGAATTTTTTTAAAAAAATAGTTGATATAAAAATTAAAAACAGACGTGGTAATTACGATCTTCTAACTCCAAATTATTTTTTATTTGTCTCTCATCCTCATGTTTACACCCTAGGAAAAAGTGGTGATATTTCAAATCTCCTATTAAATGAAGAGCAGCTTAAAAGCAAAGGAGCTACCTTTTACAAAATCAACCGAGGAGGAGATATTACTTACCACGGACCTGGTCAAATTGTTGGATACCCAATTCTAGATCTTGACAATTTCTTCACCGATATTCATAAATACCTTAGATTGCTTGAGAATACAATAATAAAAACACTTGCTGATTATGGATTAAAAGCTACAACAAGTGAAGGAGAAACCGGGGTTTGGTTAGGAGTAGGTACACCATTTGCTAGGAAAATTTGTGCTTTAGGGGTACGTGCTAGCCGATGGGTAACTATGCATGGATTTGCTTTAAATGTAAATACTGATCTTGGTTATTTTGACAATATAATACCTTGTGGTATTCGTGGAAAATCAGTTACTTCACTTCGGGTTGAATTAAATAGAAATTACATTGATGAAGATGAGGTAAAAGGAAAAATATCGAAACATTTTTTAAATCTTTTTAATGCTGAGTTTATTAATAAAGTTGATACATAATTAACTCGTCGGCATTACTTTGACAAACAAACTCAAGAGGTAAGTCTTTATCTATATTTTCAAGTTCAACATTGGATGTTCCGTACACGGGGAAATCATCTAAAATCTTTCCTTTACTGTCAAAAAACCATATCTTGCTAGACTGAACGTCTGTAATTGTAATAAAAATTTTATCGTTTAAGTAAAACAACTTTGGTGGTGTAAAATTTCCATATTCAAGTTCAATTTTTTTAGATCCAATTTGTAAAATATTATCCCATTGTGCAACAAGTAATTTATTCGAAGCAAATATGTCAGTTTGTGAATTAAATCCAAGTGTCTTTTTACTCACTCTTCCTTTTATGTCTACTTGAACAAGATCACCATTATCTTCAATAGTTGTAAACATATTGTCATTAAAAAATAAATCCTGATTTGTAAAATTAAATTTTTCATCTATAGGAATTCTAGTTTTTCCTCTTCGATTTAAAATTTCAATTTGATTAACTTTCAAAAAAGCGATATAATCTTTGTTTTGGTACCTAATATGTTTTGGTTGTGTGATAATATTTGATGATGAATTATATTTAAACCCTTTTACACGCTTTCCATTAGAGTCAAACATTAATAAGTTCGAATTTTGTACAACTAAAAATCTGTAATTTTTATTTTTATCGTAATCAAAAACAGAAAGGGGTTTTGATATATTATCATTAAACTTTATTGGAAAATTTTTAACGTAATTTCCAAAAATATCTATTATATGTATATGGTTTTGTGTAGCAAATGAAATCTGCAAACGGCCATTTTTAAATAAATCAACTTGATGTACTTCACCTAATATTGGACCAGGTAACTTTTTTTTCCAGCGAACAGTTCCTGTATTTGATATTAAATAAAGTTGATTATTTGCGTCTTGAACTAAAATATCTTTCTGTTTTGTTCTGTGATTACTTACAAATTGAATTTTTCCAATAATTGGAGCTTCTAATTTAACGGTAAACTGCTCTTTTACTTTTTGTAAATTATTTGTTGAACTGTACTTTTGAATTAATCCATTTAAATGCACAACGTTATCATCTTTTATAACCTGAAAGCTTGCATTTTTATAACTGTTTAATTCTTCTTCAGAGAATGGACTTATTGAAAATTCATCTAAAACGTTTTTAAGAGCTTTAATACTGTATGTCTTAGAATAAGATACTTCATCACTTAAAATGTCTTTTATTGTTATATAATTTTGATCATTAGATAAGTTGTTTTTATTAATAAATGTTGAAGTAATGTATTCTATGATAGATTCTTTTTCAGCGAAAATTATGAAATCATTAATTACCGAATATAATTTTATGTCTGTCTTGGGTAACAACTCTCCAAATGTAGAGTTAAAAATAGAGTTATGGTCAAATTTAAAAATTGGTATTGAACGAAATGACTTTATTAATTCTTGCTGACTAGACAAAGCTTCATTACTTGAATTAATATCAATTGAATGAATTCCAATTGCATCTCCAAATTTAGTTTTAATAGCTCCAATTTCTTTAGTCGTATTAAAAAATGTATTTGAAAATTCAGATATAAAAAGGGTACTGTCAAGCTTTTTTATATTTCCGTAGAATTCATCAAAGTTGGAATAAACGAATGAGTAAAAATTTGAACTTGGACTAATTTTACTCAAGTAAGATTTCTTGGGCAAAATTCCATTGTAAATTTCCATCCATTTTGAGTCTGTATATATTCCACTTATTGCAATGCTGTTAGGGTTAGTATCAACATTTATTATTATGTTATTAAAAAGCAAGTTTTTATTTTTTTTTGTGGCAAAGTATAATGAAAAAGTGGCATTCTTATTTAAAACTGCATCATATTTTACAAAGGGATGAGTCTGTTTTGATTTTATTGATTTGTCTTGAGGTTTTTTAGAATTAAAAACCCATATGCTATCTTTTGAATTTTCATCTCTTAAAAATGTTTTAGTTAATATATGCTTTCGTTTTGATATAAATGTATAGTCAGATTTAGGGCCATAGCAAACCAACAATGGGCCTGAAATGTTTAGACTATCGATAGACATCAAATTATCCTCAATAATTGTCAATAACTTAGTTTTTTTAAGTAATGGGTTATTTATTATAGCACTTTTAAAAGTTTCTAATAAATTTATTTGAATGACAAGCTCAGAGTCTTCAGGTATGAAATCAGCTATTTTAGAACTAGTTTGATTGTTGTTTTGGCAACTAAACCCCAAAATTATAAGAGTGATCAAAAGACTTACTTTTTTCATAAGCTTATGTTTTATAACCTAAATCAAAGATAGAATTAAAATTCAAAAGTTAATTGATTAGGTAGTAGTTTAAATGATATTCTGTGATATTTTGATGGGCCATATTTTTTTATAGCATCCCTGTGTTCTTTTGTTGGATACCCTTTATTTTTACTCCAATTATACATTGGAAATTCTTCATGAATCTTATTCATGTATTCATCCCTGTATGTTTTAGCTAATATTGATGCCGCTGCAATATTAAGGTATTTGGAATCTCCTTTAACAACTGTCTTGAAAGGTATGGATTTAAAAGGCTTAAAACGATTTCCATCAACCAATATGAAGGATACATTTTTTAGTTTTTCAATAGAATTATGCATTGCTAATATTGAAGCATTTAAAATATTAATTTTATCAATTTTTTTTGGGCTAACATGTGCAACTCCAAAACAAATTGATTCATTCTCAATAATATCTTTTAGGTTAATTCGTTTTTTATGAGATAGTTTTTTGGAATCGTTCAAGTATTTATTTTCATATTTTAATGGAAGAACAACAGCAGCGGCAGTTACTGGACCTGCTAAACAACCTCTTCCTGCTTCGTCAGTTCCACATTCAAACTTTTTATTTGTAAAATTATTGATTAACACAAACTATTTGAATTTGAAAAATTGATTAGTAATCATGTAATTATTCAAACCTATCAAAATCCCTAATAATTTCCTACTTTTGAATCAATTATATATTATCAATCACTATGCTATACAAACATCTAGTTGTATTTATAGTTATTTTTTTTTCTAACAGTTTAATTGCTCAGCGAAATCTGCGTACGTTAGACGGTAGCGCTAGAGATAAAAACCCTTCAAAAACCAGAGTTAATGACACTCTGTATAAAAGATCCTCAAATAATATTGCTAAAAATCCAAAAGCTAAAATTGAAGATTATAAAATTATTTCAATTTTTTTAGACACAACTTATGTTGATACTACACTTTCAATTCAGAAGGATTATAAATTTAATTATCTCAGAAAGGATTATTTTGAATTATTGCCATTTAACAATATGGGTCAAACATATAATACTTTAACTAAAAATTTAAAAAGTAGCATTATTCTTCCTGCTTTTGGATCAAAAGCAAAACACTACAACTACATGGAGAAAAACGATATAAATTATTATCATGTACCAACTCCATTAACAGAGCTCATGTTCAAATCAAATTTCGTGCAGGGACAATTGCTAGATGCATTTTTTACAGTTAATACTTCTGAACAATTTAATTTTTCCATTGCACATAAGGGTATGCGTTCTTTGGGTAAATATCAACATATTTTGTCAAGCACTAGTAATTTTAGATTTACAACTAATTATCATTCAAAAGATAAACGATATTATCTAAGATCTCATTTAGTGAATCAAAGTATACTAAATCAGGAGAATGGAGGCTTATCAAACGAACAGATTATTGATTTTGAAACTGGGAATCCTGAATTTACCGATCGATCTTTGTTTGACCCAATTTTTGAGGATGCTGAAAGTAACTTGGAAGGGCGACGTTTTTATTTAGATCACACTTATTTGTTAAAACCAAATGATTCTTTAGGAAATAATGGATTAAAGATTGGAAATGTCTTTCATTTTGAGAATAAATATTTCCAATATAAGCAGCAAAGGAATTCTGAGGTTTTTGGTGAAGCCTTTAATAATATTGATTTATTTGATAAAAATACTTTTGAGCATTTTTATACTGAATTCAATGCACGCTTTTACAACACGAAAATAGGAGCGTTAAGTACCAAGCTTGGATATAGTCAATTTAATTATGGTTATAACTCTTTAGTGTTTTTAAACGATCAAATAATCTTAAATAGACTTAAAGAGAATGCGCTTTCTTTTGAAGGTGAATATGAAAATAGAATTGGCCCTTTTAATTTAACAGCTAATTTAGGAGTTAATATTGCAGGTAATTTGAATGGTAATTTTTTAAATGTTAATACTGATATTCAGATTAGTGATGATTTAAAAGCTAGTTTAAATTTAAGTACAAATTCTAAAGTTGCTGATTATAATTATCGATTGTATCAAAGTGATTACATAAATTATAATTGGTACAATAATTTTAGAAATGAAACATTTCAAAAATTAAAATTTGACTTAGATTCAAATAAATTTGGGTCTGTTTCTGCAGATTTTAATAATATTAATAATTATCTGTACTTTGAAAATAAAGGCTTTGGTGTAAAGCCATATCAGTTTGATGGGGTAATTAATTATATGCGAATTAAATACGAAAAAGAGTTCAATTGGAGGAAATTTAGTTTGTACAATACAGTTATGTATCAAAATGTATTTCAAGGCAGTGAATACATAAATGTCCCAGAAATAAATACTAGGCATTCTATTTATTATAGCGATCACTTATTTAAAAAAGCCATGTATTTGCAAACTGGAATAACCTTAAGTTACTTTTCTAAATATAATATGAATGCTTATGATCCAGTAATTGCTGAATTTTATGTTCAAAATGAAGCTAAATTAGGTGGGTTTCCTCGATTGGATTTATTTGTAAATGCTAAAATTCAACAAACTCGTATATTTTTAAAAGCTGAGCATTTTAACTCTTCAATGACAGGATATAATTTTTATTCTGCTCCAAATTATCCTTATAGAG